>ENA-UOXV01003025-UOXV01003025.1-marine-metagenome-genome-assembly--contig:-NODE-3025-length-21158-cov-5.649718_pt1 | contig 21158 bp, 14 predicted proteins | sample MGYA00238165_ERZ766961 | MGnify/ENA primary metagenome ERZ766961 (study PRJEB28924, sample SAMN03173240) | marine metagenome | biome: Marine; feature: Water; material: Subsurface seawater | place: North...
GGGGGGGGGGGGGGGGGGGGAGGACGCGCCCCCTCAGCGTCCTTCCAGACGACGACTGCGCTGTCGGTCCCGCCTGTGAAGAGGAAGCCAGGGCTCGGCCCGACGCACCCGAACTCGAGGCACGTCACTGACCCCCCGTGCGCCCGGAACGCGTGCACGCACCTGCACCGTCCCGCCCGCGCGTCACGCCCCGCCGCGCGCGGCGTGAAGCGCGGCGGGCGGGGCGGCAGGCGGGGCGGGCGGGGCGGGCACGCCGGCGGCTTCTCCGAATTGAATACGTCCCAGACCTGCTCTCGGCGGCGCGGGCGCAGCTCAGGCGTGGCCGGGCGCGGGGCAGGGCTGCACGCGGGGCGGGGCGGCGCGCGCACCTTGACGAGGCGGTCGGCGCCGCCGGTGTAAAGCAGCCCGGTCGACGGCTGGATCTTGATGGCCGTGACCGCGCCGCCGTGCATCGACTTGGGGCTCTTGAGGCTCTCGTAGCCCCCGGCCGGGAGAATCGGGCCGCCCTTCTCCGCGCTCCCGTCGACCAGCGCCTGCGCCCGCGCGGGCGTCACTCCGCCGTCGCGTTTGTGGCCGGGGCTGGGGACGCGCGAGGCCTGGGCGCCTGGCGCGGGCAAGCTGGGCCGGGCGGGCTGGGCCGGGCGGGCGTTGCCACCGCTGCAAGGTTCTTTGCGCGGCGCCATGCGTAGATTGCACCCGACGAGTGCCCGCTGAAGATGATGTTCTTGGGGTTGTAGCCAATCATGCAGGTAAGCCCCGTCGTTTTCCCGATCCCAGGGCGGGCATCCTGTGAGATCGCCTGACACCGCGAGGGAGGAGTCAACCGCTGGCAGGCAAAAAGACAGGAACACACCAGGGGCGACGACAGTGGCACCCCGGACGGCGCCCGGTCTGCCTTCATGTAGCCTGTTGCCCAGAGCCACACGATGCGCGGGGCTGCTCGACAGGGACTGGGGCGCATGGAGGAATCGGGGCAGCGACAGCGGCTGGGCCCAGGGGGGGGAAGCACCCGCTCTGTCTTCACGGATAGAGGTGCGATGGTGTACGAGTGAACTTTGCGGAACTCCATCGCACCCGCCGGAGGGCTCGCCCTCGCCCAGACCGCCCCTCTCCCCCCGCCTGCTCTGCCGTTGGGGCTTCCGGCCCGCCTCAGATTCAGAAAATCGCGTCGATATCGCGGCGCCTCGTCAGACCGATCTAGGGGGTGCGATGTCGCGTTCGATGCCTTCCGTGAGCGGGATGGCACAGAAGGTCGAAGGCTTTGTAGGAGGCATGGGCGACAAGGTCCTTGAGCTCTCACGTGACAAATGGTGCCGTGCCCGCCTGCCAGTGCGGCGCTTCTGGTTGCCTCACCGCAGTTGCGCCCCAAAGAAGCTAGGACTGCTCAAGGGCGCTGCTTAGATGCAGCGTGCATCTTCGAGAGGCGACAATGAAAGCTCCTCCTTTATGAGCTTGGCTTCCCCCCCGAGGCACTCGCGTTCGCTGCCCTCCGTTTTGATGAGATGCAGTGAGCCGCAGGTGGAAGCTTGGCTTCTCGATCCTCATCGACATCATCGGGATCCTCACTTTCCTCATCCCCCTGGTCCAACCTGCCTCCAGAGAGTAACCAGTTCCCCGTGCCCACGCACCAACGGCCCATCTACCCCCCACCCGAAACGAGTTCATGGTGGGCAACAATACCAGCAACAGCGCCCTTCCCGAGCGCCACCCGCATCCCGCCCCGCACTCCGCCCCGCACCTTGCACCCCCTCCGCCGTGACTCTGCCTGCCCACAGCTGGCTGAGCTGCTCGACGTCTTCTGGGCGCCCCTCTCCGCCCTCCTTATCTTCCAGATGTCTGTTCCCGCCCATGCCCTGCCCGCTCAGCCGTGCCCCCGCTGCCGCCGCGCGCACTGAGTGGCTGGACCTACGCGCGCCAACAGGTACGGCAGCTCGCTCCTCACTGGTGTCGCGCTGATTGAAGAACTCATGCCCTTCACTGTGCGCGCCCTGTGCCCCGGCGCGGGTGTGCTTCACGTGTCACTATCTCCTCCTCCGGCCCTCATTTTCCTCTTCCCTCTCCTCTCTTTTTCTCTGTTCATGCACTCGCCCGCACGCGCGTCGTGGAGGGGCTTGCATCGGGCGGCTGAAAATGATCCGCGCGGTGGTTTCCTCGCAGGATATCTTCCCCACGGCGACGCTCGGCTGGCTGTGCCAGTTCACCGTGCTCGGCGCTTGGCTTGGCATCAACCTTGCGCAGGACGCGCCCCTGCGTCCAAACCCCCGGGTCACGGAGGTCCACGAAGACTAAATCGAGCAATTATCAACGTCCGCTGTCGTGCATGCGTATGTACGACAGGCGCTCATTGCAGAGTGCCCCAGCAGAGTGCCACAGCCCGGCTGAGATGTCAGCGGGCGATGTCGGCGCGAAGTGGGTAAAGGTTCACTGGACTGCATGCACGTGTGCGGCCACCGGCGCGGGGCGACGCCTACGTATCATACCGGGCCGATGCTGGCATTGGCCATCAGGAAGGCTGCAACTTTGCGCCCGCACACCTGGTACGAATTGGGCGGGTCCTGTGCAGTGATTATCCCCAGTCCTCGTCAAGGCGGAGCCAGCCAAACTTGTTGAAACAGTCCCGCGCGTACGTGTAGGGCTGCGCCTCAATGTGGTCCTTGCCGAACGAGGGGAAACGCCTGAGATGTGCGCGCGGGCTCGCGTGCGCCGCGGTCAAGCTGCTGTGCTGCACACAGCTTAGAAACTCTCGCCGCAAATGGTTGCACCGCTCATCATCATCTGTTTTGCGCTCAAGACTGTCCCTCGTCGCATGCTTCATTTTTCGAGCAGCGCCGACCGGATCCATCGCTCATGTTCCCGGAGCTCCAGGTGTCACTCTTTCCGACAAAGAGGTCTTCGACCGCTGGTCAAATTGGAATCCATCTTAAAAAACTGTGATATCACGTTGGAGCCACACTGCAAGATTTGCCGGAGTGGCGCCAAGAGAGTTTCGGAGAGGCGAACGTAGGTCCATCCGAACGAAGCAGTCGAGGCGCCGGCTTGCACACCTCCTCCATCATGGCGGAGCAGGAACGCAAGATCGCGCGGCAGGAGTCGCGCAAGATCGCGCGGAAAAAGACCAAGCTGCAGGCGGAGAGTGTAGCCAAGCTTGACGGTGAGCACGATCGCCATGAACCCCTCGTTCTTGGTGACAAATTTGTCAAATGAACGCTTCCCGTGCCCTGTGCATGACGGACGCGCATGGCTGGCTGGCAATTCGGCGACTCACGGGCTCGACAGCCATAGACACTATCCTCGGGCGCCGTGTTGAAATTGCCTACACTCGCAGTCACTGACGTGAGTGGGATGGCAGAGGAGCTGGGGAGAGGGGAAGACGCCCAGAAAACCATCCTGGAGGCGCTCTCGAGGAATAATGAGATCATGGACGAAGCTGCGAGTAGCAGGCGTTTTGCAGGTGTTTTGAACACCATCGCGCAACGTGACGCGGAAAACGTCAAGATCCTGTCCAGGAAGGCAGTGAAGGATGCGCAGAAGACTTCCGGGGACGACAGTTACACGTTCAACAATGCAGACTTCATGAAACACTTGAAACGCAAGTATGCGGACTCGGGCACAATCCAGTGGCGCAAACTCAACGAGAAGGCTATGCGCTTTTGCAAGTTTGTGCCCTCGATCGCATTTATGGCGCACGCCTTCGCTATGGACCCTCCCCCGAAGAGGGCGCGCAACGCGCAGCGGCAGCAGCGCGCGAGGATTGTCGAGACAGCTCCCGAGGACGGACGGAAGCTCAACGACGACAAGTCGTCCACGAAGCGCCACCTGCAGCTCCTTGCCGTGGTTCGACATGCCCATCGCAATCCTGGCGCGCTGTGCGCGTAAGGGGGGCTGTCCGCCTTGCTGCCCGTGCTGTTTCCGGCTTCAAAGAGGCTTTGTATGCCTGCGCCTCAATCTCGAAGACTTTACCTTTCACAGTAACAGCGACGCTCTACTGACGCAGGTGAAGAAGTGGAAGTTGGGCGAGAAGATGCCGCTCGCCAAGCTCGTGACCGACCCCAGCAGCGAAAACGGATTCTGTGCAGATCCCACTCTACCGGCGAAACTTGTTGTTAACAGTTGCACTGGGGCTCGGCCTTTTCGGTTGACCTTTCCCCGACCGCAGGTGAAACGATCGAGAACGTTTTTGCGGCTGCATTTCTAATCGACAGCGGAGATCTCGTGTGCTCCTTGGATGGTGAAGATGTGATTATGGTCGAACGGGGCGATCCATCCACCGCAACGGTACTTGCCTTTAAAGGACCTTGCTGGGCCCAGCCGTGAGATTCCATGACGACTCAAAAATGTTTGGTTTGTGCTGCCACCGTGGCCAGTCTTCGACCATCGTGCGATTGTGACGTGAGTTACTGTGAACCCTCAGGCCGCTGCAACGCAAGCAGAGCAGAAAGATGCTGGCAGAAAGATTGAGAGCATTGACACCAAGAAATGGCGCGACGCTATTCAGCGGTACAACATCACGAAAGCCTACTTCACGTTCCGCAGAGACCAGTGATTGAGTGGTCAGGGCTCCGCCGACGATCATCGAGGCAATGCGCCGCGAGAACCCTCGTGTTTGTGATCGCGACAGATGTAAGATACAGCCGAGGCGCATCGTTTGTGGTCCGCATGCCGCGCATGTGCACAATCCTGGACCCATTCCTGCATTGCAACACAACACAGAAACCTTGAGTGTAGAAACACAGCGCCCTTTCAGCACTTACTTGGCCGTCGCCTTGGCCTTCTCGAGGTCAGCGAGCTTCGCGGTGTTCTCCGCCAGCTGCTTCTGCAGCGCCTCAATCTGAGCCGCGTCGCGGCCCAGCTGCTGCTGCTGGCGCAGCTCGCGCTCAAGGTATTCGCGGCGGCGCTGCTCCCGCTGGAACTCCTCGGCGACCTGCAGCGCCGTCAGGCCGAGGTACCATCCTGGCGAGAGGCCGTAGCCCATACCTGTAGGTGCACGGGTATCAAAGGGGACCGAATCGCTGTGCGAGCGCGCAGCACCGCGGTCGCCTGCACCGTCGAGCAACTGCAGGGATAAAATGGCGGCGCACCGTAGCCCATGCCCATGCCACGGTAGCCCATACCGAAACCCATGGTCGGCGCCGACTGGATAACGGTGACCGAGGGGCGCACGACGCTGGGTGCAGCGCGGGGTGCAGCGCGGGGTGCAGCGCGGGGTGCAGCGCGCGAGAACGAGCCTCCGCCCATGCGACCTCCGCTCCGCGCAGCCTCAGCCTCCTGGGGAAGGCCGGCAACGGGCGCCAGGAGCGCGAGGAGACCTGTCGATGGTCGCAGCTCTCAGTGTCCGCCACAGACATTTTCATGACGCTGCGGGGGCCACTCGGGCCCTCGCGGCACCGTGATCGCGCCGACAGAACGGTACTGCGTCACTACGCCCGCAACCAACACAGACGTCCGATATGACGTTATTAAGTGGCAAGTGGAGTGCAGAGAGCCCGCGGACCATGGGCGCTGGGGCGGCACCGCCAACAACGACGCGGCGGGTGGTGAGCGACTTTTCGTCCTCCGGGGTGGGCCCAGCCTTCATCGAGACCGACACAGCGGGCGAGATGGCTGAGCGGCGACACTGAGTAAGGGTCGGAAGGGGCGCGCCAGGCGCAAACGCATCGGCTGACGCGGCCAGCATGGCGAGAACAAGCGTGGGGCGCAACGCCATCTCAGCTTTGGACCAGGTCAACGTGTTTTGGAGCCCTTTAAAGGACTTCACCTAGATGTCAAAAGTCACTCAGGTTTGATTTAAAACTAAAAAATGGGCCGGGCGTTTTCAACCGCCTGGACTACTCGCGAGTTGGGGGGAGAGGGGGCAAGCGGGAGGGGCTGGCTCGGGCCGCGTCGGGCGTGATGGTGGCTACTGCTAGCAGTCAGCAGCAGAACTCCATATTGCATGCGGTTCCGGAGGTGCTAGCCCGGGATAGCCGTGCAAGGCGCTTCGGCATTGACTGTCCCAGCGAGCTCCGATGGCATGCCAAGGAGCCTGGCGGTGACTACAAGCAGAAGTTGCTGCTCAAAAACATATCGAACCAGGTCATTAAGTTCAAATATGTGCTGCCCAAGACGAGTTTCTTCTTTCTCAACTTTCCTGATGTCGTCACGCTCTCCCCCGGGATGGCGGCGACTGTGGACGTCTCGTTTCGCCCGATCCGCTCGGAGCTGTACGACGACGTGATCGAGTTCCTTACCTCAAATGGCAACTTTTTCGTCCGCGTGATCGCGACGCTTCCCGAGTTTGGCGTGCACATGCAGGAGTATCTCGACTTTGGATTTGCCACATGCAAGGAGGAATCGCGGAGGACGTTCGTGCTGCGAAACGTTGGCGAGGTCGACGCGCCGTTCGAGTTGCTTGTAGAAAAGCCGTTCAGCGTCGAACCCAAGACGGGGAACATCAAGCCGGGGAACTCGTCGGAGATCGGGCTGGTTTTCACGCCGCAGGACGCGTCCGTGTTTGTAGGGACCGTGGTGTGCAAGCAGCCCGCGCCGCGGCCCGCGTTGCAGATGAAGATTTCAGGAATCGGCAAGATCCCGCACATCGCAGTTTCCACGCACGAAATCAACTTCGGGGCAGTGCTCACTAGCACGAACAAAGTGGAGGTTCCTCGCCCCGCTCCGCTCGCACCCCCGCCAGCCCCGAGCACCCGCATCTCCCCTGCCGGGCGGCCGCGCGGCGGCGTTGCAGGGCCGGGGGCCCAGCGCTGGGCCGCTGTGGGCGCGGGGCGGGGCGGTTGCCGACGCGCCGCGGGGCGCTTGGCAGGAGCTAATCCTCACCAACACGGCACTCGTGCCCGTGACCTTCACGCTGGCGCCGCAGCCGCACAACCGCGACACTTCGTTCTGGTGGAACGTGACCACCGGGAAAATCCCGGCAGACGGTGCGGCCCGAGGCCAGGCCCTGCGGCGGGGGATGGCGCCGGCCGCCTGGTGCGGACAGCGGGCGAGGAGTCGCAGCTGTCCTGCTGCGAGGGGCGCAGGCGCGTGCGGGAGGGCGCATGAGGCGCTTAGGGTTGAGCGTGCGGCGTCGGGGCCGGAGCATAAGTGTGTTGGGCGCACTCATTGAGTGTGTTGGACACACTCCGCCTGATACAAACTGGACACGACCACTTCGCCCCAGAGCGGCGAAGCCGCATGAAGTGCTGTTCGTAGAGGGGGTTGGAGCGCGGATCGCGCAGGCCGGGTGTGCCCGGGGCCTCTGCAGGCTTTTGGGTTCTGGCGGTGATGTGACATCCACCCCCCCACCCCCACGAACGACGCAGGTTCGGTGGCGCTGAGCGTGCGGTACACGCCGCTCGCGACGGGCGCGTTCGACTGCGACTACTTCGACATCGTGACGCCCGGCGGGAACCGGCAGACGGTTTGCTGCAAGGGCTTCGGGGAGCCGCACGATGTCTCTCTCGACCGGCGGCACCTGGCCTTCGGGAACCTCGAGCTCGGCAAGGCGTGCCTGCGCACTGTCGAGATCGCCAACCACACGCGCGCGCCCGCGTTCTACCAATTTATCACGGAGCCCACCGGGACCTTTGAATTCTCGCGCACTGACGGGATCATACCCGGGGAGTCGTCGGCGAACGTCGATATCCGCTTCCAGGCGCGCGTCACAGGGAACTACTACCGAAGAATCTTTGTGCTCGTCAAGAACCAGGGCCCACTCTTCCTCGACCTCACGGCTACGGCGTACCACCCGCTGCAGGACCAGGTCCCGCGCCCGATGCCGCTGCGGCAGGAGCACGTAACAGGGTACCGCGAGCGCATGCTGCTCGAGGGCTCGGAGGTGGCGCTGGCCATTGCGGAGAGCGCCAATGTCGGCGATCCCGTGGCGGAGGTGTGGAACGAGTTCTTCCTCGACGACACCGACCGGCGGCAGCCGGTGCAGCTTCTCGAGCGCGACATCGAGTTCGGCGCTGCGGGGGCGTCGGGCGTCGGGGAGTACAAGGAGGTGACAGTGGTCAACAACACGGACGTAAAGCAGACGGCAATGTTTGTCGTTCCGCCGGACGACTACGTCGAGCAGCCCGAGGGCGCGGGCGAGATCAAGATGACGACGCTCGGGCCGGTGCTCCAGCCGCTCGAGACGTGCTTCAAGGTCTTCCCGGAGCGGGGCGACGTGCTGCCGCGCTCGAGCGCCACCTTTCGCGTGGCGTTCCGCCCGGTGTACGGCAACGCCTACTACGCGCAGGCGCTCGAGGTGTTCTGCTTCCCCAAGACCCAGCGCAACTTCCGCCTCGTGAGCGACGAGACGTTTGTGCCGCCGCTCTGTATCCGCCCTGTCTGCTCCGGACACACGTTCCCGCTGTCGATGGAGGCGTTCACGCCCAAGCTGCGCCTCTCGACGACGCGCGTCAACTTCCCGGCGTGCTCGGTGCACGACAGGGCCTACCAGGTCGTCGAGATGTACAATGAGGCGGACACGCCGATGCGCTACCAGCTCGAGACGGACCCCACGGGCATCTTCCGCTGCAAGCCCAACAACGGGCTCATCATGCCGCACTGCTCGCAGCTCGTCGCCTTCATGTTCTGCCCGCTCGAGGCGCGCCGCTACGAGTGCGTGATGCGCTGCGTCATGAACGGCTCCGCGATGCACTCTGTCGACTTCACCCTCGTCGGCTTCGGCAATGCGTGCGTCGTGCAGCTCGGGACGTCGCACCTGCAGGTCAAGCCGACGTGCGTCGGGTCGGTGTCCTCGCGGCGCCTCGAGATCGCGAACCCCACGGGCGTCACTGTCTCGTACGAGTGGGCCATTCCGGAGGGCTACAAGCGCGTCCTCGCCGTCGAGCCGCGCTCGGGCGTGCTGCGGGGGAACGAGAAGCACTCGCTCTCGTGGCACTTTGCGCCACGGCGCTCGCAGCAGTACTCAATAAGGATCCCGTGCTACGTCACGCGCGCGATGGTGCGCACGCTCGCGGACACTGACCAGAGCCAGGATGCGATCGAGCTGCTCAACTCCAGCCTCGGCTCGCAGGAGCAGGGACGCGGGCGCCCTCGGCGCGAGATCACGTGGCTCACGGTGTACGGCGTCGGGTCGGGCGGCGCGGTGACCTTTGAGCCCGAGACCATCGACTTTGAGACGCTTGTCGTCGGCACGGAGGTGACTAAGGCCATCAACCTCGTGAACAACTCGGACGTGACCATGTACCACGACCTCATCTCGTCGATGCCTAACAATCTGCACTACAAGGGCGGGAAGGGCTTCCTTTCGGCCTTCTCAACCAAGCGCGTGATTATCTGCTTCACGCCGGGGAACCGCATGTACTACAACGTGACGATCTCGTGCAAGCTCAACACCTCCTCCGAGGCGATGGAGACGCTCAACAACGGCCCGAAGCACACCGGGCTGCAGCTACTCGCGCAGCAGGAGCTCGAGGACGTGCCGCAGTGCAACATCCTCGGCAACGCGGTGTACCCCACGCTGTCGGTGCTCGACGCGCGCTCGGAGGGGCTCTCCTCGTCGCGCCTCTGGCGTGAGCTCAACCTCATCCAGATGAACGCGGAGCTCATGGCGGACCTCTCGGAGCGCGAGATCAAGTGGAATGCGGCCGAGATTGACGAGACGGATCCGTGCAAGGTGCTTAAGGTGATGGAGGTACGCTTCAAGGTGAAGGAGTACGGCTCCGCCCCGTCGGTAGTGCTGCTCCGCTTGCGCAACACGGGCGTGCTGCCATTCGACGTGCAGCTCAAGTACCCCAAAGACGACGAGGACGAGCCGGAGAACTGGGTGGACAAGGACCTGCAGGGGGAGGACGAGGTGCTCCTCGAGAAAATTCTCGAGCACAAGCTCTTCATCTGCGAGCCGCGTCGCGCACACCTCGAGGTCGGCGAGGAGGTCGACCTCATGCTGTCGTACAAGCATCGACCGCCGGATGGGTACCTGCAGCAGGAGTTCCGCCTCCCGGTAATCCTCAACGTGTGTGAGCTTCCGCCCGCCGGCGGCATCATCAACACGGGCAAGCAGGTGGTGATGTGCCTCATCGGGCAGACGCTGCAGGCCGAGCCGAACCTGCACCTCCCGATCGCGGACTCGCGGCACTTCGTGTACCCCGAGTGGGGCTTCGAGCCGACGCCGATCGGGCTGCTCACCCCGCCGATCCAGTACTACAAACTCGAGAACGCCGGGCTCATCGAGCTCGACTACGAGCTCGACATGGAGGAGGTGGGGGCGCTGAACCGCTCCTACCACGGCTTTGACGTCGTCACGCTGCTCGACCCGCCGACAGGGCACCTCGAGCCCGGGGAGTGCGTGTACCTCCGCTGGGTGTTCAACCCGCTGCAGCCGGTGCTGCACACTTGGGGCGTCGAGTTCCAGGTCGTCAACGGGCCGACCAAGCGCGTGACCTTTTACGCGCGCGGCTTCCACCCCGACCCGCACACCGCACCAGAGACGACGGTGTGGCAGCTCCCGCTGCACCAGGTGATGCCGCAGCCGAACCAGCCGGTGCTCATGTCGCTCGAGCGCTTCTGCTTCGGGGATGTGCCGATGGGCGCGGCGGTCAGCCGCATGTGCGTGCTCAACAACCACGACGAGGAGGAGACGATGACGTTTGCCTTCGACCTCTCCTCGAGCCTCGCGGCATCGGTGCTCTCCGTCGCGCCGCTTGCCGGCGAGATCCCGCCCAACTCGCACGCGGTCGTGCGCGTGACGATGCGCTGCATGACGGCGTCCGTCTTCGACTTCGACGTGCCGTGCCGCATCGAGGTGAAGCAGCCGCCCCCGGACGAGAACGAGGACCTGGCGGAGGAGGGCGCGGGCGCGCCGCCGCCCGCGGCCTCGAGCCGTCCGCAGACGAGCATGTCGACCGCCACGGCCGCGAGTGGCAAGGCCAAGGCGGCCAAGAAGCCTAAGCGCACTTCAGTCGTCGACCTCCCTGCGCCCTCGCGCGGCGCGACGCGCGCCGGGAAGGGCAAGACGGGCGTGTCGTTCGCCGGCGGGACACTTGACGGCGGGCCGCGCGCGGGCACCGCCATGATGGACGACACGCAGTCGGTGCGCTCGTCCAAGAGCGCGGTGTCGCAGGCGCAGTCGCAGGTCTCCGCAGCGGGGTCGGCGGCCACGTCGGCGGCCGAGGCGGAGCCGGACATGGACTTCTCGCTCTTTCTCTCGGTGCAGGCCAACGTGCGGGTGCAGGAGCACCACGCCGCGCTCTTCGACGACCTCTCGCGCTTTCGCTTCCCGCAGGGCTCGATGCTCCCCGCCGCGCGCGACCCGGCGCTCGAGCGCACCGTCGGCGGGCCGCGGTCGCTCAGCCCGGGTTCAGCAGGGTTCATGGAGGCGAGCCGCCCGGGTACGCACCAGACGGGGGGGGGGGCGCAGGGGCAGGGCGCGGCGCTGCAGCGGCCGTCGACGCAGGAGGGCGCGCCGATGGGCGCGGCGGGGCTGCGCATGCGGGTGGCGGAGGGGGTGCTGGAGCAGCTGCTCAACGACGTGCTCGCCGACAGCGAGGTCGCCGGGGCCTTTGTGGAGCTCGAGGATGCGCCGCTGCCCTGCTTCGTCCAGCTCACCAAGGCGCCGCCCGCGCCCTTCGTGCACGCCGAGTCCGCGGCCGCCGTGGCGGCCGCGGAGGCGGCCGCGGAGGCGGCCGCGGAGGCGGCGCGGAAGCGCGCGGCGGACGCGGAGCGCGTGGCGTCGCCGGCGCGGACCAGGGCTGGCTCCCGCGCGGGGGCGGGCTCGGCGGCGGGGTCGCGGGCAGGCGCGCGGTTCACTGGGGGCGACGCGGGCAGCGAGGGGGTGGCGGGGTCGCCGGAGGAGGCGGAGGCGCCGGGGCCGCCGCCACGGCTGCTGGTCTGTGCGGGCATCGACGTCCCGCGGCACTCGGCGCAGGTGCCGGAGGAGGTGTCGCCGCAAGAGGCGGCGCGGCGGGAGCGCGACGCGGCGCGGAGCCTCATGCGCGCGCTGCCCGAGTTCCAGAACCTCTGCGGCTTCGTGCTCGACGCGTGCGTGTTCAACCTCGTCGAAGAGGCCTCGTACGGGGAGGAGGACCTCAGCGGCGCGCCGCCCGTGGGCGGTAACGTGACCGACCTCGACGAGGAGCTGTACGACTCCCTCGACGAGGGTTTCCCACCGCTACCGCTTCCGGAGCGCCTCCGCGCGGACGCGGGCTCGCCCCGCCGCCCGGCCACCAACGTCACCACCATGTCGGTCCGCACCGCGGCCACCGACGGCGGCGGGTGACCGCGCGCGCGCAGGGTGCCTCGGGGTGATGGGGTGAAGAGGTAGCTCTTGAGCATAGATCCTAATGAAGTGGGCGTACCGAGGGCGACCGCTGCAGCCCGCACAAGCCCATCACGGGGGCGCGCGCCTCGTCAGGGTCGCACAAGAAGCGCCCGGGCGCCTGAGCCTTCCACGCCGCGTTGAAGGACTGCCCAATGTAATCACACCACGCACTCACGTCCACCCCTCACTCATCGACGCTCAGCATGGACTGCGACCCGCAGGAGCGGGCTGCGGCACACTGCGACAATCGGGGCGAGACTGACTAGGGAGCCTACTTGCTCGCCGCGCCGTTCACGGGCAGTCGTTTGGCGGGCCCACGGCGAAGCGATTCGGAATCACGTAGTCCCAGAGCTGAACTTCGTTCGTCGGGTCCCACACAGACACGCCATAGTAGTTTAATTTACCCATCCAGCCGCCAGGAACACGTTCCTTGGGTTCGTTGATGCCTCCCACTGCAATTACTTGGTCGAGACTGGTGAAATATCCGGCCTCGCCAAGATCAAAGGTCCAAACTTTTTCAGACTTGTCACCACCCTCGGCACCGCACCAGACTGAAACTGTGGTCCCGCGCTTTGTCACTGCCACAAAAGTGAACTTGTCCTCCGCAAGCGACGGGCACTTGTCCGCCGGCACAGAGCTTTGCGCGCCGGCAACGGTGATCTTGAGGAACTTGTCCGCCCCAGAGGCATCGACAGCGATCAGCACTGGCGGCTTCTTCTCCATACCATCGTCCCCTGTCTCCGTCTTGTTCATCCCCTTGTACAGGAGGGTTTTCACTCCCGGCGTTGCGTAGCTCCCTGAGCCTGGCTCCATGTCTGGTCTCCACCAGAACGTCAAGGCAAAGTTCGGAGCGTAAAACATCTCCCACCTCCTCCGCGCCCCCGGCTTGTCGCCTCTGAAGATACGCGCCGGCGACTGGTTCGCCTCCAGACACTTTTCTCTCTTCTTGCCTGTCGAAGGCGTCAGCAGCACGCGCCGCCGCTTGAGGAAGTTGTCGAGCACGTTTTTCTTGTATTCGGCCTCTCCAATGCCCAAGTTGCAGTCGATCCAACACCCGCAGATTACAGGGGTCTGGCTCATTGTGAGCCAGCCGAGGCAGCCATCCAAGCACACCTTCTTTTTCTCCGCAGTGCCCCAGATAATCCCTTTCGGCTTGGGTTCAACGATGCCCATTTCGTCGCACACCGTTTGACTACCGTCAGCGGTCATTTCTCCCTTGACGCACGACCGGCACTGCTCGTCGAAGCCAACTGCACTGCCGCTCACCACCTCGCCAGCTAGAACCTCCTTGCGCTGAGCCTCGCTGAAAACCTTCCACCTCTGCCGGAACATCAGCTGCTGCTCGATGCGCAGACGTGAGGGCCTTTCGCCCTCGAAGGGCATGATGTCCTCTTCCGCTCGTGCAAGTTCGGAAGTAGGTGCAGGGTCACCCTTCTTGCGCTCGATCACGTGCTCTGCCACCATCTTCTCAAAGAGTCTCTGGCGCATCTTGGCTGTGAGTGGATCGACCTCGCGGAGCGCTGTCAGCTCGTCCTGAGGCGTCCACTCGTGAGATTTCACCTCCCTGTCGGTGCCATCAGCATTTTTCGCTGTTGCTGTTGCAACCTCTCCGGCATGCAGAGTCTGTACAGGTCCCTTCCTGACCTTGCGGTTGGACCAGTGGAGCAAGTATTTGCGGTTGGAGAAGGCAGATTGGGAAGTGCCTTTGACCCACCAAAACTCAGATGGCGATATTGCTGTCCAGTCATCACCCGCATTATTATTGTAGTTGGCGAAGAGCCCTGTCATCGATAGGCCCGACGACCATCGCGCCGGGGCCCTGAAATAGAAGTGCCCGTACCTATTTCCTGGCAAGTTGCAGCACCATTCATTCCAACTGCCTGAAACTTTCGCGAATTCGAGCCCCGGCTTTTCCTGGAACAGCACCTCCCAGCTTTCCTCCCAAACAGTGAACCTAGTCCTGGAGTCCAGAATGATTTGCTGTCCCCAATTGTAGTGGGAGCCTCGGGTCCATGTGTCTTCGTTCACCATGATATGGTATCCTCGCCATGCGCCCTTGAAGAGGAGATTGTGATTTTTCGTGATGACAGCTCCCTCGTTATTACAGCGCACATTTGTGTTCGGGCAATACAATTGCTTGTTCTGGAATTCGATATCGCTCATGTGCCGAGACAAGATGAACTCGCCTTTGATCTGGTAGTCGAACGTAGTGCCGTCGTACGTGAGGTAGTGCGGATCCCCAGTCGCGTGTGCCTCCTTCGTAATGGAAGTTCTTGCGCATTCGCTCTCATCTCCACCACACACACCGCACGCATCGATGACCTTGGGAAACGACCCCGCTGGCTCGACCACGCCATCGCATCCCTTCCCATAATCACCGCGCACACCTTGGCTGCCGGCCGATCCTCGGGATCCGTCGGGGCCCTTGTCCCCGGTGCCACCCTTTTCGCCCTTAATGCCGTCGTCACCCTTCTTCCCCTTGGGCCCGCGCGGTCCTGGCGGGCCCCGCGGCCCTGGAAGGCCCTTGTCGCCTTTAGCACCGGGGTCTCCTGTGGGGCCAGTCGAGCCGGTGTCACCGACCCGTCCGTCGTCGCCTGCTGGGCCATCCTTGCCCATGCGACCCTCAGGCCCCTCCGACCCAATCATTCCCGGCGGCCCTTGCGGGCCCTGTTCGCCCTGGTTTCCTACCACACCTTCCTCACCATCGTCGCCTTTGACGCCGCGCGGACCAGTTTCGCCCTTCTGCCCCTTGTCGCCTTGCGGACCCTGCTTCCCTTGCCGTCCTTCAGGACCCACCACACCATCTGGTCCCTTAAAGCCCTCAGGACCCATCGCCCCAGGCGCACCTGCCAGTTACACGCGCATAAGGGATGGCAACGCAGCGTCCTTCACTCGACACGCGGTGCATGCCTGGGCTGCGTAGCGGCGTCACGGGGCAGAACTGGCGAGGGCGCGCCACCTTTCGGGCCGACGCGGATGTCGATGTCGACAGGGATATGCGCCCCGATGTCACTGGTAATGTTCTGGCCCATCGCACTTGCCGCCTCCAAGAGTCCCGCCAGCATGTTGACCTCCGTTTCAACGTCCGTTTTGCGCATGCACGGGCACGAGGCACACTTGCCGAAGAACATGCTGTCGCCCACCTGGGCAAGCATCGTTGCAGCCTTGACCTTGAACTCCGAAGCCGAGTTCTGGCAGTCACAGTGACAATTCGCAGCATCGGAACCTTGTGCGGATTGGAACTCTTTCGAGTAGCCCTTCCGCAGCGCGTTGTTGACCTGCATGTCGTCGTTGATCTCCTTCTCGATTGACTGCATAGTGCGTTTGTCGCCCACCAGCGTCCCGTCGAGGCTAGGAGACATGTCTCCCAGGCCAATCAGTGCAGATCTTCCCCCGTGCATCTCAGACAAGTACACGGCTGCGATGACCGAGGCCATCGCCAGGGCTGCTATCCCAATGACGAAGCGCCATGTCTGCCTCGACCTGTGGACGAAAGAGGGGTCATGAGACAGGACACACAAATCAGAGGAATGCACGCCATGTAAACCATCATATGCTTGCCGAGCCCAACTAGGTTGGAGCTGCGCGATCGTCATGCGCTAGCCCCATCTCCATCGCATGCCCCCGGGTGCTCGTCAACCGAACTACCAGTCCCCGGGGAAGCGAGCAGAAGTGACTCAGCTCCGATAGCCAGAGCAGGTTGCTCACCTCGATGGCTCCACAAGACGTTTTGGAGAACCTTCCAAAGGAATGGCGCCGTACGGCGCCATCGTCCAATGAGCAAGGGCCCGGAAGACCTCGACGCCCTCTGGAGCCCGCGACGCTTGGAAAAATGGTGAGCACCCCTGATTTACAGACAGAAACGACTTTAGCCAACTCCACTGCTGGCTCCTCCTCTTCCTACCTCCGCGAGACTGTGCCACACGTGCGCCTGAGCAACTAGGCAGCAAGTACAACCTGCACAGTCGCCTGATCTCTGATACGCCTGCTTTAAGATGATGATGCCTCCGCCCCTCTCGCGCGAAGAGCGTGACCAAGCAAAGGGCTTCGCCATGCTCTCGCTCGTCCAGTGTCTGGTGATCATCGGTGCCATCCGGGTCACGCCAGCAATCCTGGAGAAGATCGGGATGCAGTGAGATCACAACTCCCGCCATTGTGCGGGGACGCGGTTCTCGGGGAGGTGCATCGCTCTTCGCGCTCACCGTCCTCTTTGCTCTGGTGCAATACACGTACGGCGGGGGAACATTGCCGATTGGGCTCTACAGACACGCTGCAGCAGCCAGATCAGCTAGCCAGCGAGGGGCTGGAATGGAGTCAGTGTTGGCACTGTCGATCTACGAAGACGGAGATGAGAATTTGAAAGAGGGAACCAATCAGCTGCCGTCAACAACTCGCGCGACTGCAGGAGCAGTCGCGGGGCTGGACGCGGCAAAGGAGGTGGCGCCCGACGGCCGCGTGCGCACCTTTCCACACGTGAAGGGGAATTACCCGGGCTTTGTCTTCGTCTCGATCTCAACGGCTCCGGACGTGCTTGCTTTGGCCGCTGCGCAAGCGTGTGCCGCAGCTGAGCTGGTACTCGGCCCCAAGTGTACGGTCCACCGCCTCCCGTTGAGCGAATTGCACCTGTCGCTCTCTCGTACGTTCGCGGTGCGACGCCCCGACATCGAACCGCTCGTGCAACTCCTTGCAGACAACCTCCGAGCACTACCGCGTTTCTCGGGCACACTTCGTGGCGCGGAATTGTACACCAACGAAGACGCTACGCGAACCTTCGTCGGGTTGCGTCTGGCTTCGGGGGAGCAGCGAATGCATGCACTGGTGCGTGGCGTTGATCGCTCACTCTCCGCCTTTCGAATTCCCGCGTACTATTCCGAGCTCTCATTTCATGTTTCAGTTGCGTGGGCTGCGGGGGGATTGCAGCCCGGTACATCACGAGAGCTGCGGGTTGCCAGCGATGGAAAGGAAGGCGAGAAGGTTCACTTCGATGTCGACACCGCGAAAGCTAAAATTGGGGCAAGATCGTATCGCTTCGATCTGCAGTGCTGAGTGTTGTTGACCGCTGGCAACGGAGACCAAGGCTGTGGGGCTGTTCATATAAACACTTTCGATCCTTTTTACCCACGCCCAGTTCGCGGTGTGCGTGCCGTGACCTGGCCACAATACTGGGCACAGTGTCGTCACCTTCCACTGTCCACGGTCTTAGCGTTTGGACTCCCCAATTCCGAAGAGGTCGGAGCAAGCTCGATTCTTGGCACGAGTCTCGGCGGTCGCAGGAACGTCGTGGTTTGGCTTCGCGAAACGTTTTTCGACGGGTGTGCAGCCACCCCAACCGTCTGAAAATCGACCATCAGGCATGATTGCACGCTGCACAAACCGCTTCACATCAGGAGAGCCGCACAGGGTATGCTTCATGAAGATCCACCGGCACTTACTCTCAAACAGCTGAGGTGGGTCATGCACCACGATGAATTTGGCGAAGAGAACATTGCCCCTCTCGTCCCGCTCAATGACCTCGCTCCTGTCCACGCATTAGTATGTTTGCAGTCTGGCCACAAGGAGTCGCGAGGGGCGGTGCGAAAGGATGGGCCACAACCTTGTCTCGAACGAAACATTGAAGGCAAGGGCGAGCTTGCGATACCCGCTGCGCTTGATGATGCGTTTCCCCCCCATGGTCTCATAGTCAGACCGATCCAGGATCTGAGAGACGCAGCGCTGGTAGTCGAGGAAGCCCTGGATACTCGGCAATGGCGCGCCACCAAGAAAACTGCACGACGCCGACACCTCTACCGGGCGTGCAGGTCCCTCTGATGCGTGGTTGTGCAACTCCGCTGCCCGTGCCACTACCGCGGGTGGATTCCCGGGAGCTGTGATTCCCTGCTGGTGCTGCGGCGGGTGATGGGCAGACACAGATCCAGCCGCCTCAACCATTCCACCGCTTCGCATCCTGGCATTCTGTGCGCCAAATTGTGGCGCGGTCCGCTCTCCAGCTCCGACCCCCTGCAATCTATCACTATTCGGGCGCTGTGGAGTGGCGTCCTGCCCCGCTTGACCAATTGTTGCGTTGCCTGCGTTCTGACGTTGCGGCGTCGTGTTGCCTCTGGGCTGCTGCTGCTGCTGCTGCTGCTGCTGCTGTCCTGCGCCGTGGCTTGGCGAGGCACCATATGGATTGAATCGTGCTGTTTGATTCGGCCCGCGATGAACGGGCCCGGCCACCCCGCCTTGTGCTTGGCCTGTGCCTCCACAGGTCGCCGGTTGGTTTGGGTTCTGATTTTGATCCACTCCACCCAACCCCGTCACGTCTGACGGCCCATTTCCGGAACACGCCTGCTTGAGGTACAGTGTCTCTGCGTGCAGGCCCCGCCCAACCAGAGTAAGATCCCGGCAACGCGCCGCTCATTACTCTCAAGCACCTGTGATACAGAGGTCGCCGAATTTTATGGGTGTTTCTCGACTGGTCCCGCAAGCAGTCACCTGTAGCCTCAAGTGCTGCCATATCCTCAGCTGATATGTCTTCCTGCGACAGCATCCCGGGCCGACGAATCCGCTCGTTCTAGGCGCGACCGACGTTTCAAACTGCGTCAAGCCAGGAGCCAGTAAAATGAGTTTTATGATATGTGATATTAATTGTGCGCCACAGGTGACCTGACGTTGTGTGGTGAGGATGCGCAAGACCCTTGCTGTGTGCCTCATATCAGCGCTCGGCATTGCGAATGCTGCTGTGGATTCTTCCCGGTGAGTTGTCTTGCCAGCGTGTGAGGTAGATACACACTCGTGCATCGCGGGAAAGCCTGTGTTCACAATTCCAATGTCGTGCAGCTCGCGCCCCACGCCTTATGCAACTCGTGGCTAGGCTGCGCGCGCTATTCTGGAACGAGAAGGGCTTCTATCTGTACCCAGTTTGCGTCTGACACTGCGGCAAGTCACTCTTGTGCTGTCGGCAGGAGCCTTGTGGCTTTCACCGCTCCCGCGCTGCCGTCCCTTACTGGACTCCGCAACTCGCGTTTGTGCAACCGGAACGTGGACCTCAAGTAATGCCTCCCACCTGTGCCGCTCTCACCTCCCCTCCATGCTACCATACTGCATGTTGGATAGCGATGCGTGACGTGGTCGTCACGGCACCAGGATGGCGATGGAGCAGCTTGAGTTCATCATCCACCCTGACGGACGTGTGGAGGAGAAAGTCATCGGTATCAAGGGCGGCCAGGTCATGGATTCCTCCAGTCTCCTCCAATCCCTTCCTTAGCCATAGTAGAGTGCACTCGCTGTATATTTGGCTCGAACACCTCAAGCTGTGCCGTAAGGGCAGTTGGCACTCGTTTGGCTTGGCCTGGGCCGCAACCGGACCGTTCCTCTAGAACTGGGATAGCCCACGACTCAGATGGCGCGCCTGACGTGCGTTGATCGTGCCGCAGTGCCATGAGGTGACGGCCAAGGTCGAGGAGAAGCTTGGGAAGGTTTCATACACGGAGCCGACAGCAGAGCGCTTCGAGGAGGAGATCAAGGTGACAACAACAGAGGACAACAAAGTGCAGCAGTCGATCGGCGAGTCTGGCCCGTGGAGCAAGTATTAGGACCCCTGCGCGATGGGACTGGGTGCACACGCAACGCTAATTCATAGTTGGCCCCGGTCTTGAGAAAATGAATCTGCATGTACATGCCAACTTTGGGCCCTGTGCGCCACTGAGCTCTCACACCCCGTGCTACCTAGCATCACCGCCAGTTCTACTGCAATTGAAGCTCTTGGCCTGCACAGGGCGCGCCGAGTCCGATTCAGCCGCCTTCGCAGCGCTAGCGCGATCTTGCCTTCAACCCAGCGTGCGGTTTACGGGCTCCGGCTGCTACCCAGAGAGTTACACCACGCGCGGGCACCGGAAAGAAAAGGAGGGGGAGCCGCGCCTGCAAGAAGAAAATGCGATTGCTGTCGTCCTTGATAAAGTCGCCGACGAAGCTGTGTTTAAAAGTCGCCGCCAGACCGTCAGTTATGCGCACGCCGGGTGCGCTGGCTGGTGCACACATGGTGGGTGCGGCGTGCTTGGAACCTGTCGAATTGGGTGCCGGGGTTCATACGCCCCACAAACTCCGTAACGGCGGCACAGGCTGCAAGCGCCTGCAGCCAAAACCGTGCAGAGAGCACCTCAGTTCCCGGCACCGCCGAACAGTACAACAGCGTGCCGCCGCAGCGCGCGGCGCTGGCGTGCACCGAGCCGGGGCTGCGCCTGTGTGCTCGGCCCTCCGCGGAAGGGCAGCACGCTGTTGTACTCGAGGTCGGAACTGGCCCCGAGCGCGGCCCGCGATCAGTTCACACGACCAGGCCAGGCACACGACCAGGCCTCGTCCTGGCCCGCGGCGCCGCCCGCGCGCGGCGACGCCCGTGCCGCGGGGATAGGCACCTGTTGCTGCAGAAGAACTGCTCCGGCTTTTTGTGCCCCTCGGGGCATGCGCGCATCGGCCGCAGCGCCGAGACGGCAACCGCGCTGCCACCGCCCGTTTGCTTCCACGTAGCTCGGTAGATGCAAGCGCGCGCCCCTGCGTGATCGCGAGTGAGCCTCCCTGGAGCGCGGGGGCGCAGGGCAGCGGCAGGGTGCCGGCAGTGGAGGCCGCACCGCGGGGCTTGACGAATCGCTGGATGACCATGGGGCCGTCGGGGCTGCGCAGCGTGGCGTTGAGCGCGGCCGCGTCCGCCAGCACGCCCACCATGTTGCCGCCTCCGCTCGCGCGCTTCGCCATTGCGTAGGGCGCCCCTCCCGGGGGACCGACCTCGTCGGGCGGCGGCGCCGCAGGCCGGAAGGCGGCAAAGGCGCGCAGGATGGCCGCGTCGTCGCACTCGTCCCCCACGAGACGCCGCACGTTGCTGCGCCGCCCGGCAGGCTCAGGCCCCGGTGGCCCGCTCGCGGGGCGGGGGCCAAGGGGCGGG
>ENA-UOXV01003026-UOXV01003026.1-marine-metagenome-genome-assembly--contig:-NODE-3026-length-21154-cov-5.764396_pt1 | contig 21154 bp, 19 predicted proteins | sample MGYA00238165_ERZ766961 | MGnify/ENA primary metagenome ERZ766961 (study PRJEB28924, sample SAMN03173240) | marine metagenome | biome: Marine; feature: Water; material: Subsurface seawater | place: North...
CTACTATTAAAATACTTGATAATTTTTTATTCGCTGATTCTCTGAAAATAATTTTCTTACATTCCTGCTGCGATAACCTCTTTCACTTCGGGAATATAGTGTCTCAGCATATTTTCGATACCCATCTTTAAGGTGGCAGTAGAGCTGGGACAACCTGCACAGGCGCCTCTCATTTGAACAGTTACTACCCCGTCGTTAAACCCTTCAAATACAATATCGCCCCCATCTTGCGCAACTGCTGGTCTGACACGTGTGTACAGCAATTCTTTGATCTGAGAGACAACTTCGTCATCCTCCTCCTGCGGAGCCGCATTAAGATTATCCGTCTCATTCGAGTTTATAATAGGTTTATTTGCTGTGAAGTGTTCCATAATGACGCCGAGAATCCCTGGCTTCATTAATTGCCAATCTTTATCGTCTCGTTTAGAGATTGTTATGAAGTCATCAGAGAAGAAAACTCCAACTACCCCATCAACATTAAAAAGTGCTGAAGCTAGAGGTGAATTTAACGCCTCTTCTTCTGATCTGTAATCAACACTTCCATTCCTTAATACTTCCCGGCCAGGAAGAAATTTGAGCGTCAACGGATTAGGGGTTTCTTCGGTTTGTATGAACATTTTGTCCTCATTCTCTAAATTCAACGACGTTCCTTACATACGCAGGGCCTACCGTTGTAGGATCAATCTTTAAAAGGTTTTTCTCTATTAGCTTTTTTAATTAATGCTACCTTGCAGAAAAAAATTGTTTCGGGATGCACTACAACTAGCTAACCATAGAACCAGAAAATAGCTAGCAAGGCCAATAAAAATTTTATATTTGAATTTTTGGTGCTAAGAAACCAACTATTTCTTTTGCTTCTGATACAATAGGGCTTGCAATTGCTCGTGCTTTTTCAGCACCGGTATGAAGAATTTTGTCGACTTCATCTGGTTCAGCCATAAGATGTTGCATTTCATCACCAATTGGACCTAAAACAGAGACTGCTAGCTCTGAAAGAGAACTTTTAAACTCTCCAAAACCTTTCCCAGCAAACTCGGTTGTCACTGACTGCAATGTTCTGTCAGATAGTGCGGAATATATTGTGATTAAATTCAATGCTTCAGGCCTATCTGAAAGTTCGTCCACGGTTTCCGGTAAAGGGTTTGGATCTGTTTTTGCACGACGTATTTTTTGTGCAATTGAGTCTGCTCCATCAACCAAATTTATTCTAGAGTTATCGGAAGGATCAGATTTACTCATCTTTTTTGTTCCGTCACGTAAGCTCATTATTCTTGCAGCCTTTGTCTGGATTCTAGGTTCGGGGAGTGGGAAAAAATCAACGTCAAACACTGAGTTAAAAGCTTGTGCAATATCACGTGATAACTCTATGTGCTGTTTCTGGTCTTCTCCAACTGGAACATCCGTGGCTTTATAAGCTAGGATGTCAGCAGCTTGTAGAACAGGGTAAGTGTAAAGCCCAACGAGCGCACCCTCCCTATCTTTCCCAGCTTTTTCCTTGAATTGTGTCATTCTATTAAGCCATCCCAATCGCGCTACACAATTAAAAAGCCATGCTAGCTCTGCATGCTCAGGAACCTGGCTCTGATTGAAAATAATACAATTCGTTGGGTCGACTCCGCCCGCTATCACGCCTGCAGCAACTTCTCTTGTCGCTTGCCGCATTATTTCTGGATCTTGAGGAAGAGTTATCGCATGAAGATCTACAACACAAAAAATGCAGTCATATTCTTTCTGCATCCGGGCCCAATTTCGAATTGCTCCAAGATAATTACCCAGCTGCAGGTTTCCCGAGGGTTGGATTCCCGAGAATATACGTTTCATAAGGCATTGCTCCTAAGGTTGTTTTAACTATCTTCAAGTTAGCACATCGCTCAAAGTCCTTAATACGAGAACCAATTGTTTCGATTTTAGTCAGGCGTGGACCAACGTTTCAAAACTTTTATAATATCTTCCTTGTTTACGGCATTAAATAATAATAGTGAAACAAAATAAATTAAACCTCCACTGAAGATTAATAATAAAAGGATGGTCGCTCCAGTGAGATTTGGATCAACAAAAAAATGTTTTGTGACGTTGATTAACGCCAACAAACCCGCAGCCATCACACATGCAGCTAGACTGATTTGGAGTATTTTAACTAATATCAACTTGCGTAATCGATAAAACTCTTTTTTCTTTAATATAATCAATAGGAGTATCGCACTCAGCCATGCAGAAACTGAGGTTGCTAGCGCTAGCCCAACATGAGCAAAATATTGCATAAGGATTAAGTTCAGTATCAGATTTGTCACTATGGCGATGGCTGCTATCTTTATAGGCGTAACGGTATCACTCCTAGCAAAAAAATTAGGTTGTAATATTTTAATAAGTACAAAGGCAGGTAACCCGGTTGAGTAGGCTAACAGTGCTAATGAGGTTAAGTGGGTCGATTCAATATCGAATAATCCACGCTGGAATAGTAAAGTTATGATGGGATCGGATAAAACCATTAGGCCCAAGGCGGCTGGAACTGTTAACATTAATCCGATTTCTAATGACTTTTCTTGATTGCTCAACGCGTCTTCTAACCGACCTGCTTTTATATTTTTAGATAGTCTAGGCAGCAAAGCTGTTCCAATTGCTACGCCAATGACACCTAATGGGAGTTGGTTAACGCGGTCTGCATAGTATAAATATGAAATTGATCCGGTCGGTAGAGTTGAAGCCAATATAACGTCAATTAGCAGGTTAATTTGTACAATACCAGCCCCGAACATGGCTGGTAACATCAACTTAAGTAAACGTTTTACTCTAGGAGTCCAAACAGGCCAGCGGAGCAGGGGTAGTGCCTTAGCTCGCCGGCAAGACTCTAGAAGCCATAAAAATTGAGCCAGTCCGCCTATGGCAACAGCAAGTGCTAATCCGTGACCTGGTGTTTCTAATACACCGGCAAAAATAGTAAGTGAGGAAATAAGGAATAAATTTAGTAAAATAGGCGCAGAGGCCATTGCTGAAAATTTTTCAATACTGTTTAAAATCCCTCCAAGCAATGCGACCAAAGATATTAATGGTAAATAAATAAAAGTGACGCGACCAAATTCAACAGCCAGATTAAATGTAGTTTGTGCATCTTTGAAACCTGGAGCAATAAAACTCATTATTTGAGGCATAAAAAAAATTGCAGTTACGGTAATTGTCAATAGAACAGCTGACATTATTGACATGATTTCTTCTGCAAACTTTAGAGCTATTTTCTTTCCATCAGTCTCTAGAACCCCTGAAAACATTGGAACAAAGACGATCGTGAATGAACCCTCAGCTGTTAGTCGGCGAAAAAAATTTGGTAGTTTAAACGCCACAAAAAAGGCGTCTGCTATGGGTCCGGCACCCAAACTAGCAGCTATCAGAACATCGCGAGCAAACCCAGTAACTCGACTTATCATAGTATAGCTGCCCACAGTGGCAACAGCATTGAAAAGTGACATAACAAACGTTTAAATCATTTGAAGGCTGAGGTGAAGGGAATGATTTTATATGTTTTGCGATATTATCAGTTATGATGGATTTATAATGGAATTTTGATTTAGCTCATCTAACATCGCTACTTTGATAGTATTCAATCTTCGATCGCTTTGAATTTTCAGGCCAAAAAGATCCTTGACGTAAAAAACGTCAACAATACTAGCTCCATAAGTTGATATTTTTGCGGATGATATTTGTAAATTCTGTTGAGCAATTTTCCGAGTTAGTCTGTGTAATAAACCAGGTTGATCCGTGCCATTAATTTCCAACACTGTGTGAGTGCTGCTTGCTTTATTATCAATAAATACCCTAGGAGGAATTGTCATGCCTCGTGCTCTTTTTGGCAAGTTAGCAGGCCGTCTCGCTATTGCTTCTTGTATCTTCAACCCGCCACTTAGGGATTGTTCTATTGCTCTGATTATTCGACTAATAGCTTCAGTATTTTCAGAGTCGGTTCTCTTTGGCTGATGAACCCAAAAACTATCGAGTGCCATCCCATTCCTCATAGTTGTAATTCTCGCATCAACAATATCAGTCCCAATGGAAGCCATAGCGCCGGCAATACGAGAGAATAGTCCAGAGTGATCAGCGGTGTAGACGGTTATTTCTGTAACTTCTTTTTGATAATCAGATCTAGTTTCGATAGTTAGGGGGGCATTTGTTGTTTCTGCTTTTCGAATTAAATTTGCATGTCGCGCGAGGGTAGCGACATTATACATAAGCCAATATGACGGATATCCACGTTTTATATGTTCCTCAAAATCAACCTCTTCCCAGTTTGGTAATGATTCCCGTAGTTTTGCATATACGTTATTTGCTCTTTCTAGGAGCCTGTTTTGAGCGCTTTGCCCTAGCAATACTTCTTCCGCTCGGACGAATAAATCTCGTAAAAGGGCCCCTTTCCATCCGTTCCACACATTTGGGCCCACAGCACGAATATCAGCTACGGTCAGAACTAATAATAATTTCAGGCGCTCCGGGGATTGAACTATTTCATTGAAATCTTCTATAGTTTTAGGATCATTTATGTCTCGTTTAAAGGCAGCGTAGCTCAAAAGTAGATGCCAACGTACTAGCCATGCAACCGTCTCGGTTTCTTCCGTTGACAACCCAAGGCGAGGACACAAACGGCGAGCTACCTTTTCGCCAAGAATTGAATGATCTCCACCCCTTCCTTTAGCTATATCGTGCAGTAAAACAGCGACGTATAACTCTTTTCTCGATATAACTTTATGTATTACATCGGAAGCTATTGGGGCTACTTCTTCTAATTCTCCACTCTCAATTTTGAATAGAATGCCGAGCATTATTATCGTGTGCTCATCCACTGTATACACGTGATACATGTCATATTGCATTTGTGCTACGACACGCCCAAAGTCGGGGATAAACCTGCCGAATACTTGGGACTCGTTCATACGACGCAAGATCCGCTCTGGGCCTTTTTTTGAGGTTAATATTTCTAAAAATAGTTTGTTTGCCTCGGGATTATTTCTCAAGGAGCGATCTATTTTTTTTAAACTTTGGGTAACTAGGCGTAAAATATGAGGATGAAATTCAAGTTCGTTTTTTTGAGCGATCGAAAACATTCTAATCAAGTTTACAGGATCGTCTTCAAAAATAGTGTCTAACTTTGAATTTAGTCGGTCCCCTTCGATTTTAAAATCGCCTAAATCACGGCTCCGTTGCCACGGTCGAGAAATTCGAAGCCTTGGTTTTCTTTGATGTTCCTCTTCTATTGCGGCACAAAAGATTCTAGTTAAATCACCAATGTTTTTTGCTGTAAGGTAATAATGCTTCATAAATCTCTCGACAGCTATGTTCCCAGACCTGTCCGTATAGCCTAGCATTGTCGCTATTTCACGTTGATGGTCGACCGTGAGCCTATCCTCTTCGCGTTCTGTCAAATAATGTAAGTGACATCTAATCGTCCAAATTTGTTTTTGGGCTTTGGCAAAAAGTGTAGCTTCTTGCGATGATAAAATGCCTCTCATAACGAGTGCTTCTACGGTATTAACTTGATAGACATATTTTCCTATCCAAAATAACTTGTGTAGATCTCGTAAACCGCCTTTTCCATCTTTTATATTTGGTTCAATAACATACCTAGAATCACCAAGCCTCTGGTGGCGGCTTTCTGATTCTTTAAGTTTCGCCTCTACAAATTCTAACGCCGTTCCAGCCACAATTTGCTTCTGAAATTTTCTATTCATTTCACTCAGTAGAGATATTTCGCCGCATATGAAACGCGATTCTAATATGGCCGTCCTTATTGTCATATCCAATTTCGCTTGGCGCATACATTCTTCTATTGATCTTGTCGAGTGCCCAACCTTTAGACGCATATCCCACAAAAGATAAAGTATGGCTTCTACTACTTGTTCGATATGAGGAGTGATTTTGTAGGGAAGTAAAAAGAGCAGATCAATGTCTGAGAAAGGCGCTAACTCTCCGCGCCCATATCCTCCCACTGCAACTATGCATAACTGTTCTCCTTGAGTTGGATTAGGGGCCCTGTAGAGCTTTTCTACGATTGTTTCGTGTGCTAATTTAATGATGTTATCCATAAGGAAGGCTTGCTCAAGAACTGTCGCTGCGCCATTATTCTTGTCGAGAAAACGCGTTTTTATAATCCCAGACCCATCTGCTAAAGTCTCACGAAAGATCTGAAGCAACAGCCCTTTGAATTCTTCAGGTGTATCTGTATTTTTCCAGGTAGCCTCTATTTTATTTTTTATTTCATTTATATTGATTATGTCAGAATAACTGCGAGGTTTTTTTGTTATGCTAAATAATTCGTCATCGTACAGAGGTTTGCTCGATATTATCGTGGTAGACTTCTTCATATTGCCCCGTCCATGACGTCAGTATAAGTCGAGCGAAATTAATAATTTACTGAGCCTACACTAATACAGCTGATATATTAAGATTACTTTTTAAATGTGAGCAGCAGTCAAATGATTAATTTAAGTTTATCTAGGGACACAATAAACCTTTTTGGGTAAAGAAAAAATTCAAAGGGATATTATAATGCAGAAGCACGATGTGGTTATAATTGGCGGTGGTATAATAGGTAGCGCTGTTGCGTACTTTTTAAAATCTAATCTGGATTTTAAAGGTGATGTGGCAGTAATTGAGCGCGATACAAGTTATGGCAAGGCCTCAACCACTCGCTCTCTTGGCGGTGTTCGTCAGCAATTTTCGAATCATGAAAATATCGAAATTGGTTTGTTCGGTTCTGAATTTGTCAGAAATATCAAAGAGCATTTAGCTGTGGATGGAGAATCTTTAGATGTTGGTTGGGTTGAAGGAGGGTATCTTTTTCTAGCCAGTAATGAAGGAAAAAAAATTCTCATCGAGAATCAAAGCTTACAAAAGAGATTGGGAGCCCAGATTGATATTTTAAGTCCAAGTGATCTAAAGATTAAGTTTCCCTGGTTAAATACCAATGGCATTGTAATTAGTTCTTTTGGGAAGAGCGGAGAGGGATGGCTTGACCCTAGTACATTCTTGAACGCTTTTCGTTCTAAGGCTCGCGCTTTAGGTGCTCAATTCATAAATGATGAGGTGCGTGCTATTAACAGAGAACGGCAGAAAATTAGATCAGTTACGCTTGGCGGAGGAGAGAAGATAGAGTGCAACTTCCTGGTAAACGCATCTGGCGCATGGGCCGGTAATATCGCTAGGTTAGCTAATATTGATTTACCTGTTGTACCCAAAAAACGGATTATTTATGGTATAGATTGCCGCGAAGAATTAGAACCCAAATTACCACTGGTTATTGATACTTCTGGAGTTTTTATTCGATCTGAGGGTTCTGGTTTTGTTTGTGGCGTTTCCCCCCCTGCTAACCTAGATCCAGATGCTTGGGATGATATGGAAGTCGATTATAAATTATTCGATAACATAATATGGCCTTCGATCGCTCATCGTATCCCTGCGTTGGAGGCAATCAAGATCACCAATGCATGGGCCGGGTGGTATGACTACAATACTTTCGATCAGAATGGGATAATAGGTTCCCATGCAGATGTTAATAATTTCTTTTTTGCTAATGGTTTTTCGGGACATGGTCTGCAACAATCGCCGGCCATCGGTAGAGCAATTATGGAACTGATCACTTATGGCGAATACCGGACTATTGATTTGTCACGGTTTAGCCACGATAGAATAATAAAAAAAGAGGCGCTGCCAGAAAAGAATATTGTTTAATTGAATGGCAAAGTTAGAGTTTTTTTGAAAGGAGTATATTTATTATAGAAAATGCGCGTTTTTATAGCTTCAAAGTTATGTCGCCGTGTCTAACATTACCTCAATAGCAGCGCTAGCGATAACGGCTGGGTCGTCATTTTCATAATCTGGCACATCAAGCCCTCCTTTGACGACATCTACAGATACAATTCCTATTGGTAGAGATGCTCTTATCTTATTTATATCGACACTTTCGGGGTTTTGCACTCCGATGGTGACATTCACATACAGCTTTTTTTTATCGATATTTAATGTTCGAATAAAACTAAGTGAGCTATGATGTAATGCATCGTTAACTGCTCTTTGTGCTGCCTTGGTATAATCGCCGCCATGCAAGTCGTTTCCCATTCCAATCTCTAATATTGCGCGTTTCATAGTCATAAAGAAGTCTCCTCTGGGATATCTAAATAAACAACTGCAGCTGCATTTGCGATGATTGTACAATCATCACGATTAGGGTTTTTAATTTCTAGTCCACCATGCTCACAAGAAACTCTGCCAGTTCCATGGGGTAAAATTTCTAATACCTTGTCTGTATTCACTTCTTGGGGTTTTGGTATGCCTATACTTACTTCAACCCACATCGAATCTACATCAACATTGAGTATATCTGATATCCCCAGAGAGTTGTGCCAAAGAGCATCTTTTAGAGCTCTGCAGGCGGCTTTAGTATAATCTTTGCCACGAATATCAGTGCCCACACCAATCTCTAACACTATCCGTTTTTTTGCCATCTTTTTTGATCCCTTGTTGACGATATGAATAAACATAATAGCATTGATGACGCTAATGTTGTTTTGAAGTAATACCTGCAATTTATTGAGAAAGATCGTTTTTCATAGCCTTCTGAAGCAAAAATAATAAGACTAAAAGTAAAAAACAAATAAAAGATAGCATGGTTAATGAAATAGAAAAACCACCACTCAAATCATGCAATAATCCAATTACCAGGGGGCCTGTCACACCACCAATTTCTGCTGCAGTAAAAAATAATCCTCCTGCAGTACCTGCGCGTTTAGGCCCTACATTAGGTATTTCAACTAACATCAAAAGTGCCACAGTCATCATGGCTCCCCTTGCTAAACCTTGCAGACAGAGACCAAAAGCGAGCTGGAGCCCAGGTGCAGTGTGTAACAAAATAGTGGCTCCCCCAGCACACACGATAAGTAATCCCATCACTAACATTCTTCTTTCGGCTGTGGCCAACCGTGGTATTAATAATGCGCTCATGATACTTACAGTCGTTGGTATTGCTGCCCAATAGCCAGCCTCAGCAAAACTTAGGCCTTTTGAGCGAATTATTTCGGGAAGCCAGTTATTCAGTCCATGGTTAAAGAAAAAGATTCCAACGCTCATGGCCAAAACAATTTGCACGCTGCGGATAGAGGCTAAGTTACGAAATGTTTCCCCTATAGGGCCGGTGGATGCAGCTTGCATAGTGGACTCAACTAAATGGCCCAGTTGGTTGGATGATAATAGTAACCAAATACAGCCACTAGATATGGTAAATAAAGCATAGGCGCCAATCACGGATCTCCAGCTATAATCAAAAATTGGCAATAAGAAGCTGTTTGTAATAGAAAGAGCCACAACGGCCCCAACTCCAGGGCCAGTTATATATATTCCCATGGCCAATCCTCGATCTCTGCCCTCGAATAAAAATGCAATCAACTTTGGCGCGCCAATAGAAATTAGCGGACCACCTAGACCAAATACTGCTACGGCTAGGATCATAATTAAATAAGTATCAGAAAAGGACCTTAGAAACCCAGACAATGCCATTATGGCAGCAGCCACAAATAGAGCTTTACGAGGGCCAATACGATCTAGGAGCATGCCACATGGTAGTGCTGACAAAATATACACAAACGGCCACGCACCCAGCACGGCCCCCATAGCTCCGTAGCTAATTTCCAAATCGCTACAAATAGCCGGGACCAACGGAGCCATAGCCGCAACTGTTAGTCCAAAACTAAAATAAATTAGCCAAACACCTGCCAAAATAAGCCAACGGAGTGGGTTTTGCTCGATCCCATCAACAGCTTGGTTTTCTTCATTAATCACAAAGATATAGCCTTATGGGTTAAGTAACAGAGATAAATTGCTTTTAAAAAACGATATACTTTATTCCGCGGTAATATTACTAATTATCTACAAGTATCAGCATAAAATAAAAATGCATATTAGTTTGCAGTCAACGTTTGGAGGAGAGTTCAGTGCAGTATCTACATACAATGGTTCGTATCAGCAACGTGGAAGAGTCGCTAGACTTTTATTGCGATAAACTTGGGATGGTAGAAGTTAGAAGAACTGAAAGTGAGGCCGGTCGTTATACTAATATTTTTCTTAGCGCATCAGACGATTTAGAGTCTGCTAAAGCTGGCTGGGCACCTACGCTTGAATTAACATTTAACTGGGACCCCGAGGAGTACTCTGGGGGTAGAAATTTTGGTCACTTAGCATATCAGGTGGATAACATTTATGAAATTTGCAAGTCTCTAAAAGATAGTGGTGTCATTATTAATCGCCCGCCAAAAGAAGGCCGTATGGCATTTGTTAGGTCTCCTGATGGTGTTTCAATTGAACTATTGCAGAAAGGTGAAGCATTAGAGATTAAAGAGCCTTGGGTAAGCATGGAAAATACTGGCTCATGGTAAACTTCAGTTACAAAACCTAATAGAGGAGAGGGAAATTGGCTAACCAGACGATTATTCCAGAGATAGAAGCTAACCATGAAAGTATGACTGCCTGGCGCCGCGATATACACGCCAACCCAGAATTAGGTTTTGAAGAGTATAGGACCTCCGCGATGGTTGCCGAAAAGCTTAAGTCATGGGGGCTTGAGGTGCACCAGGGCCTTGGAAAGACGGGGGTTATTGGAACTTTGCGGGTTGGTAATGATACGCGCAGTATCGGACTACGAGCTGATATGGATGCTCTTCCCATGGCGGAAAACAATACTTTTTCGCACAAATCCACTAACCCAAATGTAATGCATGCCTGTGGGCATGATGGTCACACCACCATGTTGCTTGGGGCAGCAAAATATCTTGCCGAATCTAAAAATTTTGAGGGCTGCGTACATTTTATTTTTCAACCTGGTGAAGAGGGAGTGGGTGGCGCCAAGGCAATGGTTGAGGATGGATTGTTCGATCAATTTCCATGTGACTCAGTTTATGGGATGCATAACAGGCCTGGCATGGCGATTGGTAAGTTTGGCATGCGTTCTGGAGCTGCAATGGCAGGAGGTGCGCTCTTTGATATAATAGTGCGAGGTAATGGTGCTCATGGTGCACGGCCAGAATCAGGTATAGACCCTGTGATTATTGCAGCGCATATTGCAACCGCGGCACAAACTATCGTTTCTCGGAACACAAACCCCCAAGAAACAGCGGTTCTCTCAATTACTCAGATCCAATCGGGAGAGGCTTATAATGTCATACCTCATACAGCCCATATGAAAGGAACAGCAAGAACTTTCTCAAATGAGATTATGAGCCTAATTGAGACAAATATTACAAAGCTTGCAAAAAGTGTTGCAGAAGGACTTGGGGCGGTTGCCGAAGTGGATTTCCGAATCACCTTCCCACCTCTAATAAATTCTGAAGATGAAATTAATTTTACCGGTGATGTGGCCGCAGCGCTCGTTGGTGAGGAAAACGTAAATCGAAACAGCAATCGGGTGATGGGGTCGGAAGATTTTGCTTACATGTCAAATTTGATCCCGGGTGGATATGTGACTATTGGTCAGGGTGACGGTAAATGGGATTGTGAAGTCCATAACCCTCACTATGATTTTAACGATGAAGTTTTACCTTTAGGTGCTAGCTACTGGGCTAGGCTTGTAGAAACAAAACTTGCCAAAGAAAAATGAGTATTAACTGTATGCAAAGAATTCTGAAAATATAGTTTGATATTAAGCGATTTTGACTAATAGTGGGTTGGGGATTGTCGTGTTTGTTGTAACCGTTGATTTTTTGATCAAAACTAATCTGATCGAGCAGTTTAGGCCATTGATGTTGGAAAATGCGCGATTGTCTATCGAATTGGAGCCGGGTTGTAAGCAATTTGATGTTTGCTTTAATTCGGAAATGCCAGAGGAATGTTTTTTGTATGAAGTTTATGACGATAAAAGTGCTTTTGATACGCATCTCTTAATGCCACATTTTAAGGAGTTTGATTCTAAGGTTGCAGAAATGTTGGATAACAAAGCTGTTAAACTTTTCAGCTTAGTACAAGGAAAAGCATTGCAATCTTAAATTAATTAGATTTATCAGGGCTTAACTACTCAGTTGAATTCCAGTATGTTAGGCTTCTTTTAAACTGACACACAGTGAATTGGATAAAATAATGGAAGCGGCTATTCAGAGTTTTCTTGCTGGCATCCCCTTTCTTCTGTCACATTTTGGCGTAACAGTCCTGATGCTGGTGGTTGGGGTTTTTGTGTATATGTGGATTACATCACACGATGAAAGAGCTCTAATAAGGGAAGGAAACACAGCTGCAGCTGTTTCGCTTGCTGGGGCTGTTTTAGGGCTGGCTATTCCTCTAGCCTTTTGTATGGCAAGTAGCGTAAATATCTTTGATATTGTTATTTGGGGGGTTGTAACTTTAGTGATCCAACTTGGCACCTTCAAGATAATAGATATCTGGCTTAAAGATCTTTCTAAACGAATTGAAGAGGGGCAGATTGGTACAGCGATCTTATTAGTCTCCGTTAAGCTTGCCGTTGCATCTATTAATGCCGCCGCAGTATCTGGTTAAGGATGGTAAAACATTTTTGATGTCTATAAAAAATAAAATAGTTTAAAACGATGGTATTACTTTCCAAATCTCAGTAACACACATTGGATGTTGCTCGAGATGAGTTGGGGTTTGAACCGAATATTGGAAGAGTTTTTCTACTCCTTTTTTAGGGAAATACGGTCGTCCAGGGTCTCCGATCAAAACCAGCCTACCTGCGTTAGCATGACTTTGAAGGTATTTTAAAATTTCATTAGACATTGGTTGCTCATAGAAAACATCGCCAGCTAAAATAATGTCCCATCTTTTCCAGTTAAAACTATCTGGTTTAGGTAAGTCCTGCTCAATAATCTGAGAATATCCAGTTAAATTATTTGCTTTCAAATTAAGACGAATAGACTCAGCTGCAAAAGGGTCTATTTCCTTAAAATCAACCCTAGAAGCTAAAGATAAAAGCGCGGATAGACCAACAATTCCACTACCTGCTCCAATATCTAGTACAGCTTTTCCTTTCACCAACTTCGGATTATCCAAGATGTAACGCGCTAGAGCTTGCCCTCCTGCCCATGCGAACGCCCAAAAAGGTAACGGAAGGTTTGTGTTTTTCATCTCTGATTCTGTCATTTTCCATAACGTTGTAGCATCGTTTGCCAAATGTAATTTCAGCTCTGGGACTAAAGGAGGTGAGGTTAGTATAGTATTTTTTTGAATGAAGCAGTCATAAGCTGTTGTCATATCAGCCCAAAAAAATGGCGATAGTTATCAAGAGACCAAAAAGACGATTTGATTTGAATTTCTTTAGACAGTCGCTAGGCTCGTTTATATTAACAGTATAAACTTGCCAAATTAACTGGGAGAGTGCGATCAAGCAAAAAACAAAAAATGGGATTTCAAATAAATTCATCCAGCCGATCAATAAAATTCCTGTAATTGTTAAGCAGTAAACAATATAAATAAATGGTTTGGTCTTATCCCCTAGAGCCAAAGCAGATGATTTTACGCCAATTATTTCATCATCAGTTTTGTCTTGATGTGCATAAATTGTGTCGTAACCAAGGGTCCAAAATATTCCAGCTACATATAAGGCCAAACAGATAAAATCGACTTTTCCTGTAATAGCTACCCAGCCCATCAATGCACCCCAATTAAAAGTCAAACCCAAAATAAATTGTGGCCAATAGGTGAAGCGTTTGAATGCCGGGTAAGAAAAAACTAACAATAATATGGAAATACCCAGCAACCAACAGGTCTGGTTTAGCTGCAACAGTACAAGGAGACCGATGGACAATTGAAATAAAAGGAACATTATAGCTCTGGGAACACTAATTATTCCGGATGCGATTGGTCTATTGGCGGTGCGCTCAACCAGTTGGTCTATTTTTCTGTCCCACAAGTCATTCACCGTGCAGCCAGCGCCTCGCATTACAATAGCTCCAACGCTGAATACGAGATAGAGATGAGCAAGTTCCCAAAGCGTTATTTCGTTCTGATTTAACTGCCAGCCTAACGCTAAGCTCCACCAGCATGGAAGCAATAGTAACCAAGTGCCTATTGGACGATCTAAACGCATCAAAGTGGCATATGGACGCGCTACTTTTGGCAATACCTTTTCTATCCAACCCCCTGTGGGTATATCGTAGTAACTTGTCATTATGCTTCAAGTAATCCAATAAACAGGTTGGTGATCTAGGTAATCTAACAAGTAAAATAAGATTATCCCACCAGTGGATATGTAATAACCCAATTCAAGCACATTCTCTACTTCTTAAAAAAAATGCAAAAAATTTAAATCAGTGGATGGATTTTTCGTTATAAAAATATCCCGAATTTTTTTTAAGACTAGCTTTGTTCTGTTATTAGTGATTATAGACACTTTTTCCTTCTCGTTGATGACGAGCTGTTAATGGGCGTTGGTGATTTGAAAACACGTTTGTATGTAAAACAAGATTTAAACAAGGGTAGCCAGATAATTCTCTCGAAAGAACAGGCACATTATCTTCGCAATGTTTTGAGATTGCGTGAAGGAGATAACATAGCATTATTCAATGGAAGAGATGGTGAGTGGAAAACCGAGATTATCAACATAGAAAAAAAAAATGTGCTTGTTCGTGTTAACATATGTAGCAGACCCCAGGAGATAACAGCAGATATATGGTTGATATTTGCGCCTATAAAGGGATTAAGGGTTGATTTTATTGCTCAGAAAGCGACGGAATTAGGGGTAAATATGCTTTGCCCCGTTTTTACTGAGCATACGAGTGTAACCAGGGTGAACGTAGAAAGACTACTATCAAATGCAATAGAAGCAGCTGAGCAATCAGGTCGCTTGAGTGTGCCTCAAATTCATAGTCCTGTTCGTTTAGAAAAATTGATAGAGGATTGGCCCAAAGGGAGGTTTTTATTTTGCTGTGATGAAACGGGCGGAGGAAAACCAATCTTGGGTGCTTTCGAGGAGAATAAAGGCCCTGCCGGTTTATTGATTGGTCCAGAAGGAGGTTTTTCAAATAGGGAACTTGACCAACTTGATAAACTAAGCAATGTGTGTCGTGTTAGTTTAGGAGAAAAGATTTTAAGGTCTGACACAGCAGCTTTTGCTGCACTGGTATGTTGGCAGGCAGCGATTGGCGATTGGAATGCTCCTAAAGATAAATCGAACGATTGAATATTAATACTGAACTTTATGTTTTTTTGAGGTAATAAAATGTCCCGTCCACCCGACTCAGCAGGCGAATTAATCGAAAACAAATCACAATTGATAAATGATTTGATATCTGGGTGTACCCCACGTAATGAGTGGCGGATTGGGACTGAGCATGAAAAATTTGCATTTCGGTTATCGGATAAAAAGCGTTTACCTTATGAGGGACCCGACGGTATAGGAGAAATTTTAACCCGGTTAACACGTTTTGGTTGGGAGCCTATCCAGGAAAAAGATAAGACAATTGCCCTACAAATGAATGGATGTGCAATAACATTGGAGCCAGGCGGCCAATTTGAACTTTCAGGAGCGCCTTTAGAGACCATCCATCAAACTTGTGACGAGGTGCATAACCATTTGGCTCAGGTCAAGGAAGTTGGCGAAGAGCTTGGTATCGGGATGCTGGGGCTTGGGTTCGATCCTCTTTGGAAGAGAGCCGACATACCGTGGATGCCAAAGGGGCGATATGCCATTATGAACCGATGGATGCAAGAGGTAGGCAATTTAGGGCTCGATATGATGCTGCGTACTTGCACTGTACAAACTAATCTGGATTTTGCAGATGAAGGAGACATGGTTGAGAAATATAGAATAAGTCTTGCGTTGCAGCCAATAGCAACAGCTTTATTTGCCAATTCACCTTTTGAAGATGGTAAGCCAAATGGTTTTTTATCGTCACGCAGTAATGTCTGGACTGATACCGATCCTGATAGGTGTGGAATGTTACCATTTGTATTTGAAGAAGGGTATGGATTTGAGCGCCACGTCGACTATATTTTGGATGTCCCGATGTATTTTGTTTATCGTGATGGGGTCTATCACGATGTGGCAGGAAAGAGCTTTCGCGATTTCATGGATGGAAAGCTTGAAGGGTTTGAGGGACAATTACCGCATATGGGAGACTGGACAGACCATATGACGACTAATTTCCCGGAGGTACGATTAAAAAAATATCTTGAAATGCGAGGTGCTGACGGTGGTCCATGGCGTAATCTTTGTGCGTTACCAGCATTTTGGGTAGGACTACTTTATGATGCAAGCTCACAAATAGCAGCTTGGGATCTGGTTAAAGATTGGACTATTGAGGAGCAAGAAATCTTGAGAAACCAAGTTCCAATAAAGGGGCTTAAGACATCTTTTCGAAAGACTAATGTCCAAGAACTGGCCAAAGAAGTTCTCTCGATTGCATCGGCGGGTCTCAAAAAACGAGCTAGGTTAGATCCTGCGGGGAACGATGAATCAGGCTTTTTAGATACACTTAGGGACATTGCAGAGCGGGGACGCACCCCTGCCGAGGATTTACTTCAGTCTTTTTCAGGAAAATGGTCAGGCTCGGTGGATCCAATTTTTGATGAATCACAATACTGATAACACTCATAGAAAATTCCTATGATGAATTTATGTCGACACATCCTTTTGATTTTCTAAAAAGCGTTCAATAGGGTGTTTAAACGGCGGTTCCTCCAATAGTAACACCATTCATTTTCAATGTTGGTTGGCCTACGCCGACAGGTACCCCTTGTCCATCTTTTCCGCAGGTCCCAACCCCTTGATCAAGCTTCATATCATTACCTATCATCGATATTTTATTCATTGCTTCTGGTCCGTTGCCTATAAGTGTAGCTCCCTTGACCGGTCTGGTTATTTCGCCATCCTCTATGAGGTATGCCTCGCTTGCAGCAAAAACAAATTTACCAGAGACAATATCTACTTGTCCGCCGGAAAAATTAACTGCATATAGACCATTTTTTACAGATTTTAGTATCTCTTCAGGCTCTTTATCTCCTCCAAGCATGTAGGTGTTAGTCATGCGTGGCATTGGATGGTGTGCATAGCTTTCTCTGCGCCCATTACCCGTTTCAGGAACATCCATTAAACGCGCATTTTGCCTATCTTGCATGTATCCAACTAGAATCCCGTCTTCTATAAGAACGTTTTTTCGAGATGGTGTTCCCTCATCATCAATTGTGATAGAGCCGCGTCGATCTGGAATAGTTCCGTCATCAATAACAGTCACGCCAGGGGAGGCTACCCGCTTTCCAATCATGTCCGTGAATGTTGATGTCTTTTTTCGATTAAAATCCCCCTCGAGGCCATGACCAACTGCTTCATGGAGCATTACGCCCGGCCACCCTGGGCCAAGAACAACGTCCATTTCTCCTGCTGGAGCTGGAATTGCCTCCAAGTTTACCATAGCTAACCGAAAAGCCTCATCTACTTGCGCCTGCCAGTTTTCTAATCCGATGTAGCCGTTATAACCCATGCGTCCGCCAATACCGGTGCCACCGCTTTCCATTTTATCACCATCGGCTACAACCACAGATACATTGAGCCTTACAAGTGGTCTGATATCAGCGACTCGGTGCCCATTTGCTCTCATTATTTGAACTGCTTGCCAAGACGCAGATAATGATGCCGAGACTTGTTTGATTCTTGGATCTTTCGAGCGGGCGTACGAATCAATGTCTTGCAGAAGTTTCACTTTATCAGAAAATCCCATACCTAAGATAGGATTCTCATTAGTATATAATTTTGCATTAGTTTTTACAGGATTGTTTGCTGGTGCTTTATTATGTCCTGATCTGAGTGTTTTTACTGTTTCGGCAGCACGTCTAATAGCGGGCTCAGATAGTTCTGATGCATGAGCATATCCCCTGGTTTCTCCAACAATACCCCTCAAGCCAAAACCTTGAGAAGTATCAAAGGAAGCGGTTTTTAGTCGTCCGTCATCAAATCCAAATGCTTCAGACTGGCGATACTCAATAAATAACTCTCCATCATCACAATGCCCAATCGTATCGTCGACAATTCTCTGTATTCTTTGGGAGTTAAGATCAGACTGGTTAAAAAAAATATCGTCTGTTATCTCTAGATCGCTCATTAATTTTATCTTCCTAAAAACCAGCGGTTTTTTATCATATAATGATCAGTTTTTACATATACGTCATTTGTAGGTTTGTCACCAGAGTGGTATTCGACAAGCTAGACTTGTCTTTACATAAAAAATCACTTAAATCATAGTTTAAAGCATGAGTGTTTTATGCACTAGAGAAAACAGAGATTAGGTAGGCTAAGCTATTAAATTTTTCTTAGTGGGGAAAGCATAGTACATTCAAGACTTATAAAAAAATTTAAGGCTTGAATACTGTAAGGGAGCGAGAGAGTAGTCGAGATGAAAATAATTCGACAAATAAATAAAAGGTTCACTCAGACAGTGGTCTTGTCAGTTACGGTTTTTGTGATGACGGTTAAAGGTGCACTAGCATCGTTGCCGAAACAGTGGCAACTCGGTGTTCCAGATCCGGTGAGTCCAGTAGCTGTTCGTATTCATGAATTCCATGATTATCTGTTATGGCTGATCGCCGCTATTTCGCTTTTTGTGTTAGGTCTCATGATTTATGTTTGCTTCAAATTTAAAGCGTCGAGTAACCCAAATCCAACTAAAACAACCCATAATACGTTAATAGAAATCCTTTGGACGGCAGTGCCCGTGTTAATTTTGGTAGTTGTAGCAGTTCCCTCTTTCAAAACGCTGTATTACGGGGATAGGGCTGTTGACCCAGATATGACAATAAAGGTTACTGCTAACCAGTGGTACTGGACTTATGAATACCCAGATCAAAGCGTTACTTTTGATAGTTATATGATACCAAAGGAAGAAATTAATCCAACGGAACAAACATATCTGTTCTCTGTAGATAACCCGTTAGTCGTTCCAACAGGTAAGAAAATTCAGCTACTAATTACAAGTAACGACGTTATGCATTCTTTCTTTCTGCCATCGGCCGTGGTTCAGGTTTATGGAATTAATGGCCGGATAAATGAAGCTTGGATGCAGATCGATAAAGAGGGTTTACTTTACGGTCAATGCAATCAAATTTGTGGCATCAATCACTCAGGAATGCCAATAGCGGTGAAGGCCGTTTCGGATAAAGAATACGAGGTTTGGTTGCGCGAGGCTAAAACCAAGTTTGCATCTGTTCCACCGAACTTTAAGGTGGCCGGTGCTATTGAAAATAAACAGTAATCCAGGGGAAATACAATGAGTGCGGATCATGCCCATAATGACAGCCATGACCACGGTACGCCGACTGGTTTCCTAAGATGGCTCTATTCGACCAATCACAAAGATATTGGAACCATGTATCTTATCTTTTCAATTATCGCGGGCCTGATTGGTGGCGGTATTTCTATGTATATGCGGATGGAGTTGCAAAATCCAGGTGTTCAGTACATGGAAAATGGGCACGTTTGGAATGTCTATGTAACTGCTCATGGACTAATAATGGTATTTTTTGTCGTTATGCCAGCGTTGATCGGTGGCTTCGGCAATTGGTTTGTACCTCTCATGATAGGCGCTCCTGATATGGCGTTTCCGAGGATGAATAATATTAGCTTCTGGCTCTTGATTCCTGCATTCCTTTTGCTGTTTTTATCAATGTTTGCTGACGGTGGCGCTGGTGTGGGTTGGACTATTTATCCTCCGATGTCTGGAAAAGAAGGCACTCCAGGAATGTCAATGGACATGGCGATATTATCTCTCCACTTAGCAGGAGCGTCTTCGATCCTAGGAGCTGCTAATTTCATAACGACCATTTTTAATATGCGAGCTCCTGGAATGACTTTACATCGCATGCCTTTGTTTGCGTGGTCAATTCTTATAACAGCATTTTTACTTTTATTAGCATTACCCGTCTTGGCCGGGGCCATAACGATGCTTTTAACCGACCGAAATTTTGGAACGACGTTCTTTATTCCATCAGGTGGTGGGGATCCAATATTATTCCTGCATCTTTTCTGGTTTTTTGGTCATCCAGAAGTATATATTATGATACTTCCAGCATTCGGTATTGTAAGTCACGTAATTTCAACCTTTTCCCGGAAACCGATTTTTGGCTATCTGGGTATGGCGTATGCAATGGTATCTATAGGTTTTGTTGGGTTCATTGTTTGGGCTCACCATATGTACACTGTGGGCTTAGATGTAGATACTCGGGCATACTTTACAGCGGCTACAATGGTAATTGCCGTTCCGACAGGAGTTAAGATATTTTCTTGGATTGCGACCATGTGGGGCGGTTCAATCACTTTCAGAATTCCCATGTTATGGGCTCTAGGGTTCATTTTCTTGTTCACAGTAGGCGGCGTGACAGGCGTAGTTCTCGCAAATGCTGGTGTTGATATAATGTTACACAACACATATTACGTTATAGCTCATTTCCATTACGTTTTATCTTTGGGGGCAGTTTATGGGATATTTTGTGGGTTCTATTACTGGTTCGCTAAAATGAGTGGCTACACCTACAATAATATGCTGGCTCAATTGCACTTTTGGATAACATTTGTAGGGGTTAACCTGACGTTTTTTCCAATGCATTTCCTTGGTTTAGCGGGTATGCCTCGGCGCTATATTGATTATCCTGAGGCTTTGCATGGTTGGAACCAAGTTGCATCTTATGGTGCTTATATGGCTGGGTTTGGAACACTCATATTTGTTGTGATGATTTTTGAGGCATTCATTAAAAAGCGTCGTGCCGCGAATAATCCTTGGGGAGATGGGGCAACAACACTAGAGTGGACATTATCCTCTCCTCCCCCGTTTCATACTTACGAAGATTTACCGAGAGTAAATTAAGCGAACCTTAAGGGAATACAGGGGCTACTACCGTGTCCGATGCACTCTTAGTTACAAACCCCGCGTCTAAACCGGCTAGTACGGTTTGGACGCCATTGCTTGATTTTGCTTCGTTATTAAAGCCCAGAGTAATGTCTCTTGTGGTTTTCACAGGATTTGTTGGCTTGTATCTCGCTCCGGGAGAAATCAATCCCATCTTGGAGGTTATCGCAGTTTTTTGTATAGCAATCGGAGCTGGTGCATCGGGTGCGATAAACATGTGGTACGATCGCGATATTGACGCAATTATGTCGCGAACAAAGACCCGTCCTATACCATCGGGTAGG
>ENA-UOXV01003027-UOXV01003027.1-marine-metagenome-genome-assembly--contig:-NODE-3027-length-21151-cov-5.126280_pt1 | contig 21151 bp, 9 predicted proteins | sample MGYA00238165_ERZ766961 | MGnify/ENA primary metagenome ERZ766961 (study PRJEB28924, sample SAMN03173240) | marine metagenome | biome: Marine; feature: Water; material: Subsurface seawater | place: North...
AATGAATTGAATTTTTTGAAGACGGTAAAAGTATATAGAATGTGTTGTTTCAAATGTTTAAAAAATGTCAATCAAAGGTGGCCGTGTAATTCGTTAAATCACGTCTGGTTAACAAGTAATTAACAGATAAAAATTGTTAAAGAATACGTGATGTTTTTAAGTTAAGGTGGCTATAGTACTGATTTTGCCAATCACTTTTTCATTAAGGGAAACCTTAATGTCTGCATCTATTGGCAGCAGTAAATCTACCCTTGATCCAAATTTTATAAACCCAATTTCTTCACCTTGTTCAATTTGGTTATCTGGTTCGGGGTAATAGCAGATTCTACGAGCTACGAAACCGGCAATTTGTCGGACTAAAATCGATGCTTTTGAATTTTCGAAAACGAATGTGGTTCTTTCGTTATCTGTTGAAGATTTAGGATTCCAAGCAAGTAAAAACTTTCCAGGGTGGTATTTTACGTATTTAACTATTCCTGAAATTGGAGACCAATTACAATGAACATTTAATGGAGACATAAATATAGAAACCTGAATTCGTTTTTCATTGTAATATTCAGTTTCTTCAATTTCTTCAATTACTACTACAGTTCCATCAGCCGGTGAAAGAACAATGTTTTCATCTTGCTGAGCATTGCGGGAGGGGAGTCTGAAAAATTGAATTACGGCAATTACAAAACCAATAGATACAACCCAAAAAAATATAATAAGTGGTTGATAGGCTTTTATAAATGGAAGTAATAGTACATTAAACAAAAACATAACGAATATGGTAATGATAATGGATGCTGTACCTTCTTTATGAATAGTCATGTGCCAAAAATATGAATCTAGGTGATTTTATTATTAAAATGCATAATACTTTATGTACAAATAAAAGAGTACAAAAGGAATAGACATAATCAATGCATCGAAACGATCTAAAATTCCCCCATGCCCTGGCAAGATGTTCCCTGAATCTTTAATATTTAAACTTCTTTTTAATTTTGACTCTACTAAGTCTCCAGTTGTACCAATCACGGACAATATGGTAGATATGACGATCCAATCAACCCATTCTATATTTTGATTTTCAAAATACTCAATTGTGTCTATAAGCCAGAACATTAAATATGACCAAAGCCATGCACTTATTAATCCTCCAATAAAACCTTCCCAAGTTTTTCCAGGTGATATTTTTGGAGCTAGCTTGTGTTTTCCGAAAACAGAACCCCAAATATAGGCCCAGCTATCATTTGCCCATAAAGTCATTATAATTCCTATAAGAACCCATGGACTGAAAGAGTAACTTGGTAAAACTCTGAAATCGGTAGTTAAATAATTTAGAAGAGAAAAAGGAATGGCAATGTATATAACCCCAACCAGTGTGTAAGCTATATTATAAAAAGGATTACTGTTTTTTCTAAATACTTCAAATAGAAAAACCAAATAAATCAAGGGTATATTGATTAAAAGAAGGTACCAATCATTGAACTGTGACTGTACAAATCCGAAATTTGTTATGAAAAGTGAAAACCCGATAAGTAATCCACCAAAAAGTTGTGGGTTTCCACCCGATTTTTTGATAAGTCTATAAAATTCTATTTGTCCCATCAAGGTTGCAAGTAACCAGATAGCGGCAAAAGAAAGTTCAGAATATATCGAGCCTCCAATTATAATAATGAAAAATAAAACTCCTGTTCCAAGTCGCTGTGCAAAATCAGACATCATAATTAATGCTCCTCCGATTTAATGAGTTGCACCGCTTGAAAAGCATTGTCTTTTGCAACATAAATGTCAATGGAACTATTCGAATTTAGATGAATGTGCATAGAAACTTGATTGGAAACTCTATTGGACGGAATATTATTATCCAGTAAGATATTTTCTATAAACTGAGCCTCAATTTCAGAAGAGACTACACAAACATTTACCCAATCAGAATCCATAAACAAGGATTCCAAAAATAATTATTCATTGCTATCAGGAGCTGATTCTTCTTTCTTATTGTGAACAGGTTTCACTTGAGGTCCTTTTCCATTAGGAGAACGGTTCATTCTGGCAGCTTTTTCTTTGGCTTGTTTTTCAGCTTCAGCTTTTTTGAGTTTATCTTCTTTTCTCTTTTTTCGTTCTTTACTTTTTAGAGCTTCGTCTTTTTCCTCTTGCTCTCTTTCAATATCCCTATCAAAAGTTCTTTTTCCGAATATATTTTCCATGTCTTCTCGGAAAATAACCTCTTTTTCAAGGAGTAATTCTGCAACTTGTTTAAGTAAATCTTGATTTTTGGTAAGAAGAGCTATGGTGTCCACGTAAGCTTTTTCAATGTATGCACTTACTTCAATATCGATAATTTCAGCTGTTTTTTCAGAATATGCTTTTTGGAATGAATATTCATTTTGTCCAGAAGAATCATAATAGGATACATTTCCTACTTTTTTATTCAAGCCGTAATAAACAACCATGCTATACACTTGTTTAGTCACTTTTTCAAGGTCGCTTAAAGCACCAGTACTTATTTTGTCAAATGTTATTTTCTCAGCAGCTCTTCCGCCCAAAGCAGCCATTACTTCATCACGCATTTGTTCTTCAGTAGTAATTTGCCTTTCATCTGGTAAGTACCATGCAGCACCAAGAGAACGACCTCTAGGCACGATAGTAACTTTAACAAGAGGTGATGCATGTTCCAATAACCAACTTACGGTGGCATGACCAGCTTCGTGATAGGCGATTGCTTTCTTTTCAGAAGGCGTAATAATTTTGTTTTTCTTTTCAAGTCCGCCAACAACTCGATCTACAGCATCAATAAAGTCTTGTTTGCTAACGGATTTTTTGTTTTTTCTTGCAGCAATTAGTGCTGATTCATTACAAACATTCGCAATGTCAGCTCCAGAAAATCCAGGAGTTTGTTTAGCAAGCAGATCAATATTTATAGACTCATCCGTTTTAATAGGCTTTAAATGGACATCAAAAATTGCTCTTCTACCATTTAGATCAGGCATGTCAACAATAATTTGACGGTCAAATCTACCTGGGCGCAATAGTGCACTGTCCAATACGTCAGCTCGGTTTGTGGCGGCCAGTATAATAACTCCTGTGTTATTTCCGAAGCCATCCATTTCGGTTAGTAATTGATTTAACGTATTTTCTCTTTCATCATTAGAGCCTTGCATGGCATTTTTTCCTCTTGCTCTGCCAATGGCATCAATCTCATCAATAAAAATAATAGAAGGAGATTTTTCTTTAGCTTGTTTGAAAAGGTCTCTAACTCTTGAAGCCCCAACACCAACGAACATTTCAACAAAATCGGAACCTGAAAGCGAAAAGAATGGCACTTGCGCCTCACCAGCAACAGCTTTGGCGAGTAGGGTTTTGCCTGTTCCAGGAGATCCAACTAAAAGAGCTCCTTTTGGAATTCTTGCTCCTAAGTCTGTATACCGTTTCGGGTTTTTTAGAAAGTCAACAATTTCTTTTACTTCTTCTTTAGCCTCTTCTTGTCCAGCAACATCGTCAAAAGTGATTTTTACATTTTCGTTTTCGTCAAAAAGTTTTGCTTTTGATTTTCCGATATTAAATATTTGACCTCCAGCTCCTCCAGAACCGCCCATTCTTCTCAGAATAAAAAGCCAAATCCCAACCATGATGGCGATCGGTAATAACCAACCTATAATATCACCGCCCCAATTTTTCTCAGTACTGTAATCATAGACGAGGTTGTACTTCTCATTCCAAAGGTTTAGTTTTTCTCCAAATGTTTCTGGGAATCCAATTTCAATATGAAAATGAGGGCCAACATCATTTGATTTACCCAATAAACCATCTTGTAGTTTCTTTTTATATTCTTCCTTTTGAAGGGCAGTTGCCGTAAGGTAAATTCGACCAATTTCTTTATTGACAATGACTAATTTTTTTATGTCATTGTTTTTTACCATTTGTTCCAACTCAATTGGGTTGATTTGGGGTGTTTTTGGCCCGTAACTAAAAAGTATTTGGCCAATGAGAAAAACGCCTACAATAGCATAAATCCAATAAAAGTTAAAGGGGCTATTTTGTTTTTTAGGTTTCCTTTGAGGGGCTTTTTTTGGAGCTCCTTGATTCTGTTTATTATTACTCATTCTTCGATATCAATATTATTGAGCTGGGTCTATTTTAGTGATTTTGGCATCAGCCCAAAGGTCTTCTAAACTGTAAAACTCTCGTTTGTCTTTCATGAAAATGTGAACAACCACATTACTGTAATCTAATAGAACCCATTCAGCATTGTCAAGTCCTTCAGTATGCCAAGGTCTTTCAGAAATATTATTTCTTGTTTCTTTTACTACCGAATTTGCGATGGATTTTACCTGTGTATCCGAATTTGCATGGCAAATAACAAAAAAATCACTTACAGCACTTGAGATTTCTCTTAAGTCTAAAACTGTTATTCCTTCACCTTTTAACTCTTCTATACCTTTTACTATTGCATCGCATAGTATTTCAGAGTTAATTGTTTTAGTGTTATTTTCCATTCCTTATTTTAGGTTTGCAAAAGTAACGATTTTTAAAGTCTGCAATTCTTATTGGACGGGTTCATTCAAAAGGCACATGGTATTTAACACATTTTACATAAACGAATTTTATAGATTGACCAATGAAGGAAATTGAAAATATCATTCACCTCGAATCTGTTGGGTCAACTAATGATTATTTAAGAGGTCTTCATAAATCCCAATTTCTAAGTAATTGGACAGCAGTTTACACCGATTTTCAAGAAAAAGGTAAAGGGCAAAGGGGCAATGTTTGGTCATCTGCAAAGGGGGACGACTTGTTATGTTCTATTATTTACCGAGCAAAAAACTTAAGTCCTCAAATGTTGTTTTTGATTAATGAATGGGTCTCATTGTCTTTAGTAAATGTGCTTAGAGAAATCGGTGCAGCGAATGTGGAAATAAAGTGGCCTAACGATATTCTAATTAATAAGAAAAAAGTTTGTGGAATTCTCGTTGAAAACACCTTGGCAGGAAATAAGGTTAACGATACTATTATTGGAATTGGTCTCAACTTAAATTCAAATGCATTACCCTTGGGGGCAACCTCTTTAAAAAATGAATTAATTACAACAATTGATAAAAAAAAGGTTTTGATCAAAATCCTAAAACAGTTAAGGCTTAATGAGGATTTGGTTGATTTTCGAATTGACTATCTCAAAAAAGAATACTTGAGTAATCTCTTAGGTTTTAAAGAGAAAGTCCTTCTGCAGGATGCCGAAGGAAAGTGGGAGGGGCAAGTATTAAACGTACTTCCTACTGGTATAATCCAAATAGAAAAAAATGGAGAGGTGAAAGAATTTGGGTATAAGGAAGTTAAATGGTTAGGTAAAACTAGCTGAATCTCTCAACTAGTTTTTCTCCCATAATATTAAAAAGCGCAGTAAGAGGTCCTTTTGCCATGGTTTGAATCATAAAATTCATATTTCCATCAAACACTATTTGAGAAGAGCAAGAATCACCTTCGTCATTTATAATTATATCTAAAGTAAAGTCGAATGGGTTTTTACCGTGCGACACCAAATGAACTCCATTAACTTCAGAAGAATCATCTCGCTTCATTCCAATACCCGACAAACCTTTAATTGTAAAAGAGCAAGTGTTGTCGCCGCTTTTCCAATCCTTAATTTTGTCTTCAGGCATCAATTGCTCAATATTGTTTAAGTCGCTTAAAAATTCTTTTACTTCTGAAGCGCTTATTGAAACTTTGAATTCGTTACTTTTAATTTCTGCCATATTACAAAGATGTTATTTGGGGAAAGGATTGAAGATTAGCCTTCCCATTTTGCTGGGTTGCTTTTCCAAGATTTTAGCGTTTTTACATCTGAAGCCGTAATGTAGTTTGAATCTACTGCTTTTTGAAGCATGGCATCATAATTACTTAATGTTACTAAGGGAACTTGTGCTTTATTAAAATTGTCAGAAGCTACTTTTAATCCGTAAGAAAAAATAGCAATCATGCCTTTTACAGAACAGCCTCTTTCTTTGAGAACCTCCACGGCATCAAGTGAGCTTTTTCCGGTAGAAATTAAATCTTCTATAACAATAACACTCTGGCCTTTTTCAATGACACCCTCAATTTGATTACTTAATCCGTGGCCTTTTGGCTTGCTTCTAATGTAAACGAAAGGTAATCCTAGTTCTTGTGCTACAAGGGCGCCAATTGCAATTCCTCCAGTAGCTACTCCAGCAATTACATCGGGCATTCCATAATTTTCATCCAATACCTTAACCATTTCTTGACGAACGTAGGTTCTTATTTTAGGGTAGGAAAGAATTTTACGATTGTCGCAATAAATTGGACTTTTAATACCACTTGCCCATGTAAAAGGATCATTTGGTTGAAGAACAATTGCTTTAATTTGCAACAGGTATTCGCTAATGTTTAGCGCGGTATCATTTACAGAATACATAATAAATAGTAAGTTGGCGAATGTATAAAGTTTTCTTTAATAGAACAGAGTTTCTTATCGTTGAAAAAAGTAGTTTAAATAAAGATGATTGTCATTATTTAAAGCAAGAATATTGTAATGAATTTCCGAGCAAAAAGGAGTGCTTATTATGGCTAAATGAAGATAAGGAACTTTCATACATTTTCGAAACTGAAGAAGTTGAGAAGTGTTGGAGCCTTTTTAAAGAAAGTTTCAAATTGATTCTTGCCGCTGGAGGACTCGTTTTTAATAATGAAAATAAATTGTTGACCATTTTTAGAAATGGTGTTTGGGATTTGCCAAAAGGTAAAGTAGAAAAGGGCGAGCAAATTCGTGAAGCTGCTAAAAGAGAAGTGGAGGAAGAAACTGGATGTATTATTAATTCACAAAATGAAATGCCAACTGCTCATGTTTATCATGTATACCAACTTAAAAAGAAGTTAGTCCTAAAAACAACAACATGGTATAAAATGTCGTCAAACCCTTCAAAATTATTACCGCAACGTGAAGAAGGTATTACTGAAGTTAGATGGATGTCTCAATCTGAAATTGAAAATATCTTCAATGTTAACACCTATCCGTCGATAAAAAAAATAGCCGTTTTTTAAGATCTGCAAACCCTTGATAAATAAGCTTGTTTAGGTATTTTATGGAGTAAGCAAAAAAAGTTAATTTAGTAAGTTGCTATTGTTAACAATGTAATATTGAAAGGTATAGCTTAAGTTATTGATAGACAACAAATCGCTTTATTGAATGAAATATATTATCGGGCTGTATTCTTTACTAGTAGATGAAATAATTGATGTTCTCTTAGGATATGAATCAATTTTTATACACGGATTTACCTTTTAAAATTGATGTTCAACTTGAATAAAATAATCAAAAACCATATAGGTTTGCTAATAGTGATTTGGTTCGCCCTAATCTCTTGTAATCTAAGTGCAACCACAACTAGCATAACATGTAATAATGTTACCGGATTAATTAGTGCAATCAACACAGCCAATTCAACTTCTGCCACTCACGATACAATAAATCTCAATGCTTCATGTATATACAATTTTACTGCTGTAAATAATTACATCTATGGACCAAATGCAATACCAGAGATAAAATCGCAAATTACGATAATTGGAAATGGTGCCACATTATACAGAAATACAACTACAAAATTTCGTTTCTTTTTTGTAGACACAAACGGAACGCTAATTCTCGATGACCTTACTTTGAAAGGTGGAGCTACAAATGGTGGAGATGGCGGAGATGGAATTCAGACTAGTGCTGGAGGAGGTGGTGGAGCCGGTATGGGTGGAGCCATTTTTAACAAAAATGAAAACGAAGCTCCCTATGCTATGTTTAATAATTCGGTTTACTTGGATGGTAATAATGATTGGATTGAGCCTAACGCCAAGGTCAATAACTTAATGTCCAACAACAAAAAAACATACATGGCTTGGATTCGTCCAACGGCTCATGGTAATTCTTCATCAATAGCCTATTATGGAGATTGTATTATATGTGACGATGGTGCCTACACTGGATTATACCTTACTAAGTTAAGTGGAACCAATCGGGTGGTGGCGTTTAACTGGGATGGAAATAGAGATAATGCTTTTTCAGCAGATTACAAGTTAAATGAATGGGTTCATGTAGCCTTAACACATGGTAGCGGTAAGTTAAGGTTATATATTAATGGAGAGTTAGCTCATGAAGTAAACTCAGGAAATACAACTAACATCACTAAGAATATTCGAATTGGTGAAAATAAATACACAACAAGCGGTACCAATTTCAAAGGAGATATCAATGAAGTTAAAGTTTTCAATAGAATTCTTACGGCAAGTGAAGTTTTTGAAGCCGCCCATACTTGGGGAACTGGAAACGAAGCCAATTTGACCCTCTATTATCCTACTGAAGAAGGTGTGGGTACGACTACTGAAGACTTATCACCTAGTGGAAAAACAGGAACTTTAACCAATGGAGCTGCTTGGAGCACCCATGAAACACTGTATGCTTCTATTGAAGAAAATGCAGGAAATGGAGATACACTTTCAAAGGCAATTGGATATGATCCTGAAGGAGACTCCGTATTTTATTATTTATCAGCTGGAAACACTGCAGGAATATTTAAAATGGATTCTGCAAGTGGATATTTGACAGTTGTTGATGGTTCAATTATAGATTACGAATCTCAAAACACTTATTCACTAACCTACACGGTTGAAGATGAATTTGGATTGACAGATACCGCAGTTATTGAAATTGCCGTAATTGACATTGATGAGCCTGTTTATGCTGGAATGGGCAATGCACTTGAGTTTGATGATGTTAACGATTATGTTGCTGTACCGCATGCTGCGGTTTTAAATAAGACAAAATTCACTATCGAAACATGGGTATATTGGACGGGATCTGGTAGTACAGTAGATTTTATTTGTGGAAAGGGCTTCCCTGGTGTTGAATTACATACTGGTGGAGGAGCTGGAAATAATAGTATCCGATTTATTCCAACTACAGGAGTGTTTATAGATGCGCCAGTAAATAGCTTTTTACCCAATCAATGGAATCATGTCGCTGGTGTTTATGATCCTTCAGTTTTGTTAGGAGAAATTTATATTAACGGAAATCGAGTTTTGACCCAAAACAATGGTACCAACCCTTTAACAACTGCCGTTCTCAATACAACCGATAGTTTAAAAATTGGTCAAAGACAAGATGGGTCTTATCCATTCAATGGTAAAATAGATGAATTGCGCTATTGGACAGTTATAAGAACTGCTGAAGAAATAAAAGCAAGTTACCGAACAAGAGTTGATACTTCTACTGCAACTGGTTTAGCACTGTATTACAATTTCGATGCTCAAGACGGAACCGATTCACTCTATGACCTGTCAGGAAACAACCTCAATGGATCTCTTGTGAATATGGCAGACACACAATGGACCGATGCTTCTGATACTTTAAATTTTCTAGCCTTAAATAGTTTGCTTGCTGGTGATACTGTTGCTAATGGAATGGGTTGGGATTCTGATAACAATTCCCTTACCTACACTTGGCTAGATGGGAGTACAGCTCTGTTTGATATTATAGATTCTACAGGGCTAATCACTCTAAAGACTTCGAATACCATTACCAAGGACTCTTCATATGTAGTTCGCTATACAGTAAAAGAAAGTGGCGATAATACTAAGGATACGGCTACCTTGATTATACAAGGGGTTGAAAAAGGTGGAGCATTGGATTTTGATGGGTCTAATGATGTGGTTAGAATAAATCATGATGCCAAGCTTTCCTTAAGTGCTAGTCCATTTACCATTGAGTTTTATGCTCGAGGAACAAACACTGAGACGTGGGTAATTTCAAAGGATTTTGGCAATGGAAACTTGGATTACTTAATTGGGCGTTGGGCCAGTAAATGGCGGTTTATCGCTAGAAATTTGGCTATCGATATTAATGGAACTACGACAACTGTTAACGGAAAATGGTATCATGTAGCCTGTGTGTTTGATGGTAGCGAAGCAAGGTTATATGTTGACGGAGTACTTGAGGGAACCGATGTTACTGTAGGAAGTGCGGTTACTAATACTGCAAATGTGCTCATTGGTGCAAGAGTTTCTAATTCAGCCGCACAGCATTTTGCAGGTAGCGTTGACGAATTGCGAATTTGGAAAAGAGCACTTTGTGTTGATGAAATTCAAAATGGAATGGGATGTAGCTTGGATACTGCTAATGCAGATTCTTTAGTTGCTTATTATCCATTTAGTCATGGTTTAGCCAATGGAACGAATACGGGAGAAACTTCCTTAATAGATTTCTCTGGAAATGGATTAAATGGTACACTAATAAACTCTTCCCTGTCGGGCACAGCTTCAAATTGGGTTTCGCAATCTGACAGTGTAAGTTTAACAAATTGTAATGCGTTTGTAAATACATACAAACCTGTAATAGTTGCAGACAAAAATCCTAGCTTTTACTTAAATGCTTCTGGTGTGGCAACAACAATTTCGGACAGCTTGTACAGCAGTATTTCTGTTGCATGTGGAAACATCACTTCTATAGTTGTTTCAGATACTTCATTTAGTTGTTTGGATCCAATTGATTCGGCCGATGTGTTTTCTGGTGCATTGGATTTTGATGGAACAAATGATTTTGTTACAGTACCTCATAATGCAAGCTTAAATGCTACTTCAGAAATGACTGCCGAAGCATGGGTAAAAGTTGATAGCTACAGCGGAGGTCCTAAAATTGGTGGAAAATGTAAAAATGGAAGTGCTCAAAATGGTTGGCTGTTGGGTATCGGATCAACTGGAAAAATAATTGCGAATTGGTATACTACTTCAGGAACTCAAGTTATTCAAACAGCTACTGGAACAGTGACTACTGGGACTTGGATGCACGTTGCAATGACTCGAAAAACAAATGGTAAAAATCGCGTTTATATCAATGGCGTTTTAACAGATTCAACAACTGCTTCTGCTTTTGATTTAGGAACCGAATCAAATACATTAAACATTGGAGTTGCACCTTATAGTACTGCTCAATATTTCTTTGATGGTGAAATAGGAGAGTTCAGACTGTGGACTAAAGAAAGAACTCCTTCAGAAATCGCGACTTATATGGATGCTGACCTTTCAGGTTCAGAAACAGGATTAGTTGCTTATTATAAGTTTAATGATAAGGTAGGGTCAGTTTTAAAAGACCATTCTTCAAATTCTTTTGATGGAACATTGAGCAATATTGATACTACAATTGCTTGGACAAATGGAAGGTCTCAAAAAATATATGGTGTACCGGTTACAATAACTGCAACCGATGCTGCAAGCAACGTTACTAAAGATACAGTATATGTGAATTTATTGGATACAATTGCACCATTCTTAACGGTTAAAAACGATACGGTTTACTTAAATGCTTCGGGTACGGCAACTGCTAATGCAAGTGGATTGTACTCAGGTGTAACCGACAATTGTGGAACACCTACTGTTACATTAACTGGCGATACAACTTTTGGCTGTAATGATTTAGGAAATGGCAATTACGTTAAATTGTTAGTAACCGATGCTTCAGGAAATGTTACAACTGACTCAGCACAAGTTGCAGTCTTAGACACGATTAAACCAGCAATCACAGCATTTAACGATACCGTTTATTTGAATTCGAATGGGTTAGTCATAGTTGACTCAACCAATTTGGTCCCTCAAGGAATTGGAGGTTCTAATTTATCGGATAATTGTGCAGTTGATTTGCTATGGTATTCTGAAGATACTCTAAATGCTACAAATCTAGGCGCGAATACTATTACCATATATGCAAAGGACTCTTCAGGTAATATCGATTCTGTAAATGCAGTTTTATTTATCATTGACTCATTACCACCATTTGCTGGTTTGGGTAATAAATTATATTTCGACGGAACTAATCGAATAGATGTGACTCACGATGCAAGCCTGAATTTGAATGCATTTACTATTGAAGCATGGTTTAAGACGAGCCAAACTGCGGGTGCATACAAAAGAATATTGATTAAAAGATCTTCGACAGGTAGTCAGAACTTTAGCTTAGCTGTTCACAATGGTAAACCACACGTTCGTTTTGATGGTGGTGGTACACAAGCCGAAGGTACGTTTAATGTTAATGATGGAGAATGGCATCATATGGCTGGAGTACATAACACCTCGTCCAATGAACTGGTTCTTTATGTCGATGGTGAGGAAGTTGCTAAAACGATAGGAGTTCCAAATCCTGTAAACGGTGCTTTCCCATTCTCAATTGGAGGAGCCTCTGGGTTCTCTCAATATTATGAAGGTGATATTGATGAAATTAGAGTGTGGAATTTAGCAAGAACTGCTCAAGAAATTGAAGATAACTATCGAATAGCCCTTAAAGGTTCAGAAACGGGTCTAGTGACATACTATCCTTTCAACGAAACATCAGGAAGTGCCTTAACAGACTATGCTTCTGGTCTAGACGGTTCTCTGGTAGGATTTACAAGCAACGATTGGGGAGATGCCCAAGACACTTTAATTTGGAAGGTAGATGAAAATAACGCCATTGGCGATACGGCCGCCTTTGCAATGGGCTGGGATAAATATCTACCTGAAGACTCAATTACTTATAGTGCTTTAAGTGGATTTGGATCGGATTACAATTTAGATAGCCAAACAGGTGTAATCACTTTAAACAAATTACTTGATTTTGAAGCTGATTCTAATGATTTACTGGAATATGTTGTAACTGATTTATCCGGAAATACAGATACTGCTGTCATCAGAGTTGAGGTTATTGATGGAGTGGATGAGATGAAATCTGGATTTGCGTCAACACTAGAATTTGATGGTTCAAATGATTATGCATCGACACCTAATCAGGTAATAACGGCTAGCTCACAGTTTACTGTTTCACTATGGTCAAAACATGGACCTTCACAATCAGGTCATAGAGAGTTAATTGCCCAAGGTGGGGTTGGTACTAGATGGTATATTGGAAAAGATTTCTCAGTTAATAAATTTAGATTGGGTGATGGTTGGATATCTCCAGGAATTGATTTTCCATTGGATACTAATTGGCATAATTACACGCTGGTGAGTTCAGCATCTAATGTGGAGTTTTTCATAGATGGAGTTAAAAAAGGAGAAAAAGGAAGTGCTTATTCTAGTAATGGCTCCGTTCCTGTATCCTTTGTAGTTGGAGCTCAGTTTAGTGGTTTAGGAGAATATTATAATGGAAACATAGATGAGATTAAAGTTTGGAGCAGGGCCCTTTCCGAAAATGAAGTTCATTTCTATATGGCTTCAAGACCTGATGTTTCAGATGCAAGTTTGAAATTGTATTACAATTTCGATCATACTGATACTGACACGTTATATGATTTATCAGGAAATGGAAATCATGCTAAAATTTATAATAATCCTTCACCTCAATATTCTAACTCAGTAGATACCATACTCACATATTTAGAAGAAAATAGAGTAGTAGGTGATTCAGTTGCGGCGCCTTTAGCATGGGATTCTGATAATAACTTTTTGACTTATCAAGCTATTGGTGGAGATTCTAATTTATTTGCTATTGACAGTGCTCAAGGTTTAATTAGTATTCGCTCAGGTACAAACCTAGATTACGAAACAGACAGTACTCATTACTTGGCTTATGAAGTAACTGAATCTGGTGACAATGCAAAAGACACCGCTTGGGTTAAAATTCGATTAAAAGATATAAATGAAGCTCCGGTTATTTCTCCAATCGACACTTTGTTGGCTACTCATTCTGAATTTACCTTTTCTGGAGATTCAATTTCTACTGGAAATGGGGAAGATATAGATGGCGATGTACTTACTTATAAAATAATTGGCACTTCCAATTACCAGTACATTATTGATTCTGTTAGCGGAGAAATCTCATTAGCAAGTTCAAATTTTGATTTTGAAGTTGATTCAACAGATTTTATTACTTACACGGTTAGTGATCCATTAGGTTTATCAGATACAGGTTATGTATCTGTAACTATTACAGATGAATCAGAACCAGTTTTTGCAGGAATGGGTGAAGGGATGAAGTTAAACGGTTCTTCTCAATATGTGTCAATTCCAGCAGCTGGACTTCCTACTGGAAACTCCGCCAGAACAATCGAAGCGTGGGTAAATACAGGAAATAGTGCTAAAATAAAGTCAATTGTTAATTGGGGTGCTAGTACAAGTACTAGTAATACACGTTTCGCTTTGTTATATGATATAAATGGAACTATCCGAGTAGTTGGAGAAAACAATGATAAGAGCGGAAGAACTTCAATAGATGATGGAAAATGGCATCACGTTGCAGCTACACACAACGGGTCTACAATGTCATTGTATATTGATGGTAAACTTGATACTACACATACTACAAGTTATAATACATCCAATTCTGTAGCATACATTGGTAGAAGAACATGGACGAATGATGAACATTTTGGAGGAAGTGTTGATGAAGTGAAAATTTGGTCCCTTGCTAGGGATAGTAATCAAATTGTAAATAGTTACAGAAGAAGAGCTGTAACTGATACAATTGGGCTGTTACGCTATTACAATTTTGATGTAATTCGAGAAGAACTCAAAGATTTGTCATCGAATCAAGCTCATGGTACTTTAGTTGGAGTAACAGCTTCCAATCAAGTTTATTCAGTTGACTCTTTAGAGTTTATAATTTCTGAATTGCAACAAAACGGAGATACTTCTGCTTATGCAACTGGATGGGATAGTGATGGATCTCCTAATCGATATAAAATCATTAAAGGTAATAACAATAGCACTTTTGCTATGGATTCAATCACTGGAGTTGTTACAGTTGCCAATCAATCTAAACTGAACTACTATATTGATTCAGTATATACAATTCAATATGAAGTAAGTGAAAAAGGTGATGGAAGATTAGATTCCGCAAGTATTGAAATTAAACTGACAAACGAAAACGTTGCTCCATATATTTCTATGATGGCCAACGATACTATTTGTGCCGGTGGCATTGGAAGTTTAGTTCCATTTAAAATAGGAGATATTGATCCTGAAGATTCATCTATGCTCTCATTAAGAGCTTATTCTTTGGATTCAATTCTAATTCCTCATGATTCGGTATTGCTCTTTAATCCTAATGGATTGGGAGACTCTGCCAGAACATTAGAAGTACACCTTACCGATACATTGGTAAATATTACAGTACCGATGTACATCATAGTTGAAGACCTTGCTGGAGTGACTGATTCTACACTTATATCTGTAGATATTCGCTCAGTAAATGTTTCATTTACGGGTGATACAATACAACCACTGTGTGCTACGGATACCATAGGTAAATTGACAGCAAGTTCCAGTGACGGTACTATTCCTTATTCGTATTTATGGAATGATGCGGCATCTCAAACGGATTCAAGCGCAACGGGTCTACTTCCGGGAAGCTACATTGTTACTGTAACTGATGCAAGAGGCTGTACAGATTTTGATACAACTTCAATAACTTCTCTTGATACATTGATTGCCACTTTAACTCTAGCAGAAGATACATTCTGTAGCAGAGGGGCTGTTATCACTTTAGTTGGTGGCCCAGCTAATGATGGTGTTTTCACTGGATCTGGTGTGACTGGAAATAAATTTAATCCGGCTTCACTTTCACTTGGGTCACATGAGATAACCTATACAAGAACAGTTCGGTCTTGTGTTGAAAAAGCCACAGATAGTCTATGGATAAATCCTAATCCAATTGCTTCAATGCTAAGTATTGGGTCAATTTGTGAAAACACTCCAGCATTTGGCTTAACTCAAGGATTTCCCGTTGGTGGTAGATACTTAGGGTCTAAAGTTACAAGTGATAGTCTTTATAGTCCTTCAACTATTGGTTCAGATACGGTTTATTACGAATATGAAAATTCATACGGTTGTTTAGATACAACTAACAAAATAATTAACGTAAATGCCAAACCAACCTTAGTATTGTCTATCATTCCTAACGTATGTGCCGATTCGAGTTCTTTTGAATTAAAATTTGGTTCACCAGATACAAATGCATTTGGTATAAAAGGAATCTATTCGCATGCGGCCGTTGCAGGAAATAGATTTTATCCATCATTGAGCGGAACAGGAACAATTGATTCAATAAAATATATCTTTAAAGACAAAAATGCATGTGTAGATTCAATATTCCAATCAGTTACTATTGATACGCTTCCAATATTAAACGTTTCAGTAATTAATGATTATTGTGTTAATGCGGCTGCAGATACATTAGCTTCTAGCTTTTATGTAACTCCTATTGGAGGAACTTATGTAGGTACTGGAGTTTACAGTAATACCTTTATTCCTGATAGTGCAGGAGTGGGTACACACGCCATTACTTATTCATTTGCAGATGGAAATTCTTGTAAAGCTGATACGCAAATATCAATAACAGTCAGACCTAAACCGAATGTTACTTTTAATGGAATTGATTCATTGTGTGTAGATAAGGACACAATAACCTTGGTGAGAGGTCTGCCGGTTGGTGGATATTATACAGGCGCCGGTGTAATTGATAGTAGTAAATTTTTAGCGACTATTACTGGACCTAAATTGGATTCGATTCAATATGTTTATGAAAATACCTTTGGATGTATTGATTCTGCGCAAGGAACATTAAGAGTGAATGCTTTACCTATAGTTTACTTTGATTCTCCTTTAGGTAGTCATTGTGCTTCGGAAGATACGATATCAATAAATCATGGTTTCCCAAGTTACTCGGGCATTGGTACAGGAGTTTATACTGGGTTTGGTGTTGTAAGCGACACTAACTTTGCAAATGGAATTTCAGGACTTGGATCGCATACCGTAACCTATACTTATACCGATGTAAATGGGTGTGTAGATTTTGCAGATACAACCATAACTATCGATTCACTTCCTAGGGTTACACTAGCAAGTTTCAACCCTGTTTGTGAGGATGTAGATTCAGTCCTTCTGGCCGGAGGATTCCCCTTAGCTTCTACCGGAACTTCTTCTTCTTTTATAGGAAGTAATGTGAGGCTTTTTAGCTCGAATTATTTTTTAGATGTAACTGCTTCTAAAATAGATACTATTAGCTATAAATATACTGATGCAAATGGCTGTAGTGATTCTGCCACTCAAATAATGGTTATAAATGCCTTGCCTGTTGTCTCATTTAGCGTTCCTGTCGCTTCGGCTGCAATTTGTACAAATGATTCTATATTAAACCTGAATACTATTGCCTCTCCTAATGGAGGAAACTTTACTGGAACAGGATTAAATAATGGAAGCTTTAGCCCTGCAAAGGCTGGGGTTGGAACTCATTTCATTACCTATAGTTATACAAACTCTAATTCTTGTTCGAACTCAGCTACAGATTCAATAATTGTTAAGGCGGTTCCAACAATCGATTCAATTGGAGTAGTTCCAGAATATTGTGCCACTGATAATGATGCGGTATTGGCCATTTGGAAAGGAAACCCTATTGGCGGAGTAGAAAAATACTCAGGAACTGGAGTTACTACTAATGGATTGAGTTTTAGTCCTACGACCTCTTTAACTGGAAATCATGCAGTGAAATACACTTATACTCTTAATGGATGTTCTAACGATACTTCTGTTTCAATAAAAGTAAATAGTTTACCTGTAGTTACTCTTGGCAGTATTCCAGCAGTTTGTAATAATGCAGATACCTTTAGATTAACTGGTGGAAGTCCTTCTGGAAGCTTAGGATATTTTAAAGGACCAGGTGTAATTAATGGTTCTCTGAACCCTGTATTGGCTGGCTCGGGAAATAAGACCATAACTTATGTGTTTACTAATGGTTCTGGATGTACAGATAGTGCAAGTACTATTCTTCAGGTAGATAGTGCTCCAAAAGTTAGCTTAAATGTAATTACGGATCGCTGCGCCAATGGTACAATTGAAACTTTAGTGGGTACTCCAACCTCATATCTAGGGTCGAATGGGGTTTATTCGGGTAAAGGAATATCTGGAAATATTTTTAATCCAAATTCTGCTGGTTCTGGATCACATGAAATTTGGTATAGCATTTTAGATTCTAATGGATGTAGTGATTCTACTTCTCAGTTTGCTGTGGTTAATCCGCTACCTCTTGTGAGTTTATCTCCTTTTGGTTCTGTTTGTAAAAATGTAACTCCTTTTGTTTTAACGAACGCATCTGTAAATTCAATCTACGCTAAGAAATACAGTTATTATATGATTAATGGAACAATAGGAGATAGTGTGACGCTTACTCCAAATTCCATCAGTATTGATACGGCTTTCATATCACATGTTTTTGTGGATATAAAGGGATGTACTGACACCGCTTCTGGATTTATGATTATCGATTCTATTCCTGTTGTTTCCTTTGATTCAATAAAAGGCTTTTGTGGAAATGAAGCTCCAATTAAATTAACTCAAGGTAAACCTTCAGCTAATGGAATTGGTACTTATTCAGGAAACGGTGTATTGGGTGGATTATTCTATCCAAACTTAAGTAATACTTCGTCTGGGTCTTCTACAACTTGGACTTCTAATCTTCTATATAAATTCACAGATAATAATGGCTGTTCCGATACGCTTGGTAGAGTGGTAAGAATCAAGTCTTCACCAAAAATTACGCTGCAAGGCTTAGCGAAATTTTGCGAAAATGATGATTCATTAGTATTAAACTTACATTCTGTTATTGCCAATAATGGATATGGATTCTATACTGGAAGAGGTGTTTTCAATGATAGTATATTGAGAATTGACAGTCTTGGAATAGGTTCTCATAGAATAGGTTTTACTTATGTTGATTCTAGTTTTGGATACTCTTGTATTGATTCTGCTTCTCAATTTATTACAGTAAATCCAAAACCACAAGTGTTTGTAAGTTCAGTAAACGAAATTTGTTTGAATGCAAATCAAACCTTGAGTTTTGGTATTCCTTCAGGAGGAATCTATTTGGATAGCAGTCTAAACACATTAAGTAAAAATGTTTTTGTAGGGTCAGCATTTGGGGTAGGACAACACAAAGTATTCTATGAGTTTACTGATGTAAACGGCTGTTCTGATACTTCTTCACAACGAGTTGAGGTAATTACTTCTCCAATAGCGAAATTGACTTTAAAAGATCCTGTGGTTTGTGCAAGCACAAGTATTGTACAACTTGAAGGTGGCTTACCGTTGGGTGGAAATTATGATGGAACTGGGGTATTTGGTGGACAGCTATTTACCGGTGCTGCAGGAGTTGGAAATCATGAAATAGTTTACACATTTACGGATACTTCTGGTTGTTTTGCTGCAGATACTCAATTGATTTCGATAAAGGCAAATCCACTGATGCAAGTATCTAATGATACAACAATTTGTTATGGGGAGCGAACGCCAATATGGGTTTCAAGTATTGGTTCAAGAGCGGGATTCTCATGGAACACCGGTTCTTATAATGATAGCATTTTGGTTAGCCCAACTGCTACTACAGTGTATTCTGTTAAAGTTACCGATTCAATAGGTTGTACTGCTTCAAGTCAGGTTCAAGTAAATGTACATACCCAAGTGAATTTGACTACCACCAGCCAAAATAGTGATTGTGGCAAATCTAATGGTGCTGCTTCTGTTGTTGTTCAAGGTGGGTTAGCCCCTTATAAATACTCTTGGAATACGGGAGAAAAATTGAGCGTGTTATCTGGATACCCTTCAGGTAAATATTTTGTGACGGTTTCTGATGCCAATAATTGTATTCAATCTGAAGATGTAAACATTGTCGATAAAACAGGTCCTCAAATCATAGTTAACTCGGTTAAAAATCCTGATTGTGTAGATTCTAAAAACGGAGCAATTGACATTACCATAATTGGAACTGGTGTTAAAGTGAAATGGAGCAACGGCGCACTTACGGAAGATATAAACGGATTAGGTTCTGGATTATATTCATTGTTTGTAGAAGATGGAACGGGTTGTACTGTTATTTCTGATTTCAATTTAACTGCTCCAACCGCCATTTCAGGAACGGCTGTTACAAAAGCTTCAGGTTGTGGAGCAGCAAATGCATGGGCATCTATCGATGTTGTTGGTGGCGCAGGTGGTAATACGTTCAAATGGTCAACTGGATTTACAGGAGATACACTTAAGAATATCGCTGCGGGAGCTTATTCTGTTCAAGTTACTGATTCGAAAGGCTGTTCAGATTCTGTAAGTTTCGCTGTAAGTGATTCAGGTGCACCACAAATTGATGTGATTAGAGTATTAGCTACTCCTTGTGGAGTTGCAAAAGGTGAAATTGATATTGATGTTGTGGCCACGGATATTTCTAAATTAATTTGGAGCAATGGAGATTCAATTACAAGTTTAACTTCTTTATTGGGTGGGAATTATTCAGTTTCAGTAACTGATTCAGCAAATTGCACTGCTACCGAATTAATAGAAGTTCCAAGTACAAAATCACCAATTTTGCCTATATGTATGGTAACTGTGGATACGGCTAGCAGATATACTCAAGTATTGCATTCTGGAACATCAGCTTCTTATTCTATAGTTCATTTAATGAAAGAAGTTACAGGTAGCACTGTGGATTTTGGAGTAACTAGTTGCCCAATTAATATTGATGTTCTAACCGATTCAACATCTAATTTCTATTCTGGGCCAAATGGATATAAAATTTCAGCTCTAGATAATTGTGGTAATCCTACCGATGTTAGTAACGTACATCGTACGATCTATTTAAATGGAAGTATTCATTACAGTGGAATTATCAAACTAAGTTGGACTTCTTACTATGGAGAAAGCGTTGTCTCTTATGAGGTATTACGTGTAACTGAGTCTGGTACAACTGTGCTTCCTACTTTACCTGGACCTTCAAATAACTTTACGATTAGTTCTGAAGACTTTGCTAAAACTAGAATTGAATATTTAGTGAGAGCTAAGTTGGGCAATTCTTGCTCTTCAACTAATCCATTCTATGAATATAGTTATTCAAATTTCTCACCAGATTTTGGATCATTTATAAGTGGAGTAGATAATGCCGATAGAGTAGAAGTAGAACGAGTTTACCCGAATCCAAATGGAGGTACATTTACTATTGATCTTATTGCTCAAAGTGCTGGTGATGTAAGAATTGAACTCCTAGACTTAAGAGGTAAAATGGTTTGGAAATCTGATTATTCAAATGTTTCTGGATTTAAGAGTATTGAAGTGAATACCGTTGATTTGGCTGTTGGTATGTACCAACTAAGAATTACCAAAGGAG
>ENA-UOXV01003031-UOXV01003031.1-marine-metagenome-genome-assembly--contig:-NODE-3031-length-21125-cov-6.441481_pt1 | contig 21125 bp, 21 predicted proteins | sample MGYA00238165_ERZ766961 | MGnify/ENA primary metagenome ERZ766961 (study PRJEB28924, sample SAMN03173240) | marine metagenome | biome: Marine; feature: Water; material: Subsurface seawater | place: North...
GGGGGAGGAGCGCGCGGCCGTGGCGCAGGAGATGCGAGACGCCTCGCGGGAGCTGCACGTGCGCCAGGCGCGCCCCGCCCGCACCTCTCAAGCCCCTCTTCCCGCGCCCAGCCGCCTCGCGCAGCGCTGCGAGTCGTGTCGCGTTCTCTGCCGGGGTGCGCGTGCTCGGCTGATGCCTCGCGGGTGGCGGCGCGACGCGGGCAGGAGCGAATCAACCTGCTGGAGCAGCTCGTCGGCAAACTCGAACTCCAAACCGCGCTCTTCTCCGCGGCTTTCAGGCACATGGCCCCGCGGCGCTGCGGCACCCGCCGCCCCGACCGCAAGCACCCCGCGAGTCCGAGCTCACGGCGCAGCATAACTCGGGCGCGCGGGTGCAGGGGGACCGAGGCGCGCGACAGGTTGGCGCTGTGCCCGGCAGACCGGGTGGCCCTTGACGACGCGGCGAGCGAGTGCAAGGAGCTCGTAGCGACGCTCGCGCGCGCTGGCGCCCCGCGCCCGGCCCCGCCAGGCAACTCGCCCCAGCCCCAGGCGATGGCCATATCGACGCGGCCAGCTCCGGCGGCGATCCCAACTGCCCACTTTGGTATCCGGGAAGCGGGCGCTGCTGGGGACAGAGCAGGCAGGCCGAGTGTTGCGTTGACGCTGGACACAGCCATGGCGAGCGAGGGCAAGGCGGTGTCGCCTGCGCGGGGGCTGCTGCGACCGCCGTCGCCCTTCAGCGGGGAGCGCTCGCCCGGGAAGAGCGTTCTCAAGGCAGACACGGGGCCGCGCGGCGCGCGGGAGGAGGTGCGCCGCGTGGTCTTTGCGCCAGGTGTCGGCGAGCCGTTGCGAGACGACTCGGCCGAGCGCCGCGCGCTTCACGATACAGTGTCCCTGTAGCCCTGCCAGTCGCTTCCAGGGACCCGAGAGGGGCAGGGCGCGCGCACACAAAACTACAAACGAACACCTAATACTGTAAAACATTGATGATACTGAAACACGCTGAAGCAAGGGCTGAGTGCAGCGCAACTGCGAGCATCCTGTGCTCATGATCACGCGCCGCCCGCGCCGCACGGTGATGCCGGGCCCCGCGCGCCTACACGCGCCTGTACACGCGGGCGAGCCAGCGCGGCGAAGCGTAGACCTCCTGGAAGCGCGCGAGCGGCGGGTCAAGCGGCGACACGCCGACTCCGCGCACAAGGTCGCGCGCGCTCTCCTTGCTCAGGCCGTGGTACGAGAGGCGGAAGAGCAGCGAGCGCCGCAGCGCGTCGGGCGCACCCGCTCCAACCTGCCGAGATGCGCGCGCGTCTCACTTTCGGGCGCCCCGCAGTTCTGACCGGTTCGCGTTGGAGCACTCACCCGGAAGACTCCGGCCGAGTCACGGAACTTGTCGAGGTCCACGGTGGCGCCCTCTTTGTGCGCGGCGGCGATCTTGGCCATCCACGCGCCCTTGGACATGTCGTCATGCTTCGCGCCTGCAGCCTGCGCGAGAGTGGTTCAGACAGTGAACAGGCATGATACGCTTAATCCAAGAGCATCAAAAGACAGATCCGAGTGGGGCAGGCACCCCGCCGTACAGGACCAATACGTACTCTGCCCCGAGAGCCATCATAGATGCAGCAGCGTCATCTTCGGACCCGACAAAGATGGAGGCAACTGTGCCAGTGGCGCTTTGATTGAAAAGAGACGAATCTGTCAAAGTTCTTCGCTGTGCTTGATGGGCCACTCGAAATCCGTGGTCGCTCCATGCAACAATTGCCGCGTCCACTGGCGTGTTTTCTCGGATCCATCTGCGCCGACGCCGCCGCAACAGAACACGTCGGTGAAAAGCATTGTGGCAGGGAAAACTTCGACCTGAACGTCGGGACTAGAGGAGTAAAGCAAAATCGTTGGAAGTGACCGGAGTGAATCGCCGAACTCGTCAGGAGCACCGCCAAGAGGCCGTGATCGTGCGGGCAACATTTTTCGTGCGAACCATACGGCATGGTGTAGATATGCCAGGAACAATCTGCCGCAATATGCCTCTTCACTCTCTAGAAAGAACGAGGCCGAGAAAACACAAAGCTTGCCACCAGGCTGGGCACGTACAGGCACAAGCCTACCACCACCATGTGCGCAACGTCCTTTCTATCCGTGCTCCGTCCTTTCTCCCGTGATGCGCTTTTCCTGGATGCTTCCCAAGCCACATGATGGCGCTGCAGCCTGAGTCGTGGATGATTCGCCAAGTAAATATTTGCATCATGCAGCGCTTAAGGGTTGCCTGGAAACTCATACAATCACCTGATATTTTCGCTCATCGCCCAGGCCGCGAGGATACTTGCCGGTGCCGCAACATGAACCATGAATCTGCCAAACAGCACGCGAGAATATGAGCGGCGTCTCGCACAGATCGCGAAAGGGTGTTCGTGTTTGCTCTGACCTGACTTGCGAGGCAGCCAGATACACAGAGGAGAGGAAGTAGAGGAGCACGATTACTGCACCGTGAGGTGAGGCTGCTGCGCCTGGAACCTCAATCTGTTTATGGCGAGAGGAAGACACAAACGAGGGATGGACCTGAGTGCGGGCGCTGAGGTCAGGGAAATGCGGGGACGGCCTCGCTAGCACATCGAGCACGGAGGGCCACAGCTCACCTGTATGCTCAGGCGGATTCCAGCTGGCAGGATGAGCAGCATCGCGTGCAGATTCATCCACCAATCCGCCCACGATGCTGGCTGTGCGTCAGCGACGGAGAACACGACTGGAGCTGCGCGGCGATCCCAGAAAGGGCTGAGCACTGCGGGGCCAAGGTCCAGTGCCATCCAGGCTGGGAATGCAAAGAGAGCTGCCAATCGCGCTGGTCGAAACGTAGGAAAGAGTGCTGGCACGAAGGAAAGAAGCGGAAGGAGTGAGAGGAGTGCGGGGAGCGTGGGGTGATGGCGATTTGCCGGGAGTGCGAGCGCCAGAATGCCTGCAGCGCCTGCCAGGGCAGGGAAGGCAAGCGAGACGGCGTGCACACAGCACTCACGTCCGTGAGATGGAAGGATGAGAAGGTGAAGGGCTGCGATGGCAGGGAGAAGGCGGTAGTGTGGAGAGGCCAGCGCTGTGGCGAGCTGCAGAAGCACTGTTGCGAGAAGATCACTCCTGAAACCGCTCCTGCTCGCTCGTAGGTACGCCAGGAGGGCGAAGAGAGTGGTCACTACGGCAAGAGGCTCCTCCTCAAAAGCACCGGCCCTCGTCGATGCAGCCCATGTCGGTGAGGCTGACATCATGGCCGCCGCCAGCAGCGCAGCGCAGCGCGAACTGGCCTCGCCCCAAGGTGTATCAGGTTCGCATGGAATGCAGTAAGTGAACCAAGACTTCTGAGGAGCTGAACAAAACAAAGCTCTTGGCATGGCGGGGCGCAAACCCGGTGATTGTCTCTGCTAGTGCCTTTGTCGCGAGGACTGCAGCCAAACCGATCGCAGGCGGCAAAAACACGCAAACTTTCTCAAGTGAAAGAGGAGGAAGAACAGCATGTACGGCGCATGATAGGACGCTTAGCGCAGGATGAATGCTCTGGCCTACATCGCGACCTGAAGGATGCCAAGAAAGCTGGTCATTCCAGCGGAGAAGGTTTAGGAAGCCCTCAGCCTCCAGTTTCGCCGAGCTGCGCACGTTAAAGTACGACACCCCATCCAGAAGCGTGGCGGCATGAGGATCGCTTGGCAGGCGCAAGAGAATGGTGAAAATGACAAGCAACGCAACTATCCCCCTGTGCAGGACCTGCTCCCGCTCCGCCAGGCCCGCGAGCATCGAACGCAGCTTGCTTGCTTGCTTTGCGGGCAAATCCCTGAGACAGGCCCGCCTGCGAAAAAAAGCCCGGCCTTGCGTTGGATGAGACTGCAACGTGTGTGCTGGACGATCCTTTTGATTGTAATGCAACCGTTTCAATCACCGGTGGATGCACGCGGCTCGTTGCCGAGTACAGTTTGCAATGAATGCAACAGGCAACTTCTTGAGCGCCCATCCCCCCGCCCCACTTCACACCCACATTCCACAACCCGCCCTTCTCGGCGTGTCGACATCTACGCGTCAGCCATCTGCGTGTCACCTCCTTTTGCGGCCGCCTCCTTCTCCATCTGGATGCAGATGGCCTCAAGGCGGAGGTTCTTCTGCACTGCCTGGCGGTACTCACTCGCAAGCTTTTGCAACTTGTGCTCCGAGGTCAACTGCGCCGCCATACGCTTGCGGTTGACCTCAACCACCCTAACCTTCGCCTCCTCAAGCTCAGCCTTGAGCAGCGTATTCTGGTCCTCCAACGATGAGTTGTAGGCACGCCAAGAGTTGACACCGTATTGGTTCAGCATGTCTGCATTGACCGCACGCACCTGCAAAGAGCGAAACCAAACCAGTTGGTCAGTTACGCGCGCATAGATTGTCCGGTGTGGCGGTCCGGGTAAATTCGTGCAGGAGACCCGTGCGAGAGATCGCACTGCCGGAGTTGGACGCGGCGGCGAACCGCTGTATGCTCCAGCTGGGTGTTGGCTGCGCGGATAGCAGCAAGCCAATTCTCCTCTTTCTTGGCATCCTTGCCTTCCGGCGGACGGCACGCATAGCGCGTCTCGTCTACAGCCTGCATCTTGGAGCTCTCGTCCGCTGCGACCCGGTCCCACTCTGCGCGTAGGTGCGAGCCCTCCTCGAATGACACTGCGGGGACGGGAGGCAGAGACGCGATGTAGTCTGTTGGCTCAAATTTTTTCATCTCCTCCTCGACCATCCTGCAAATCACAAAGGTGAGCTTGAGTATGCGCGCCACTCTGCTGGCCTTCAGCGGCGTCTGACAGCCCGGAGGCGCACGGGTGCCTGGTCCAACTCACGAGCTCTCGTGCATCGCAGCACAGTTGCCACCTGGGGCCTGCCCATCTGGTATCCTACAACGTTGGCTAGAACGCCCAGCTGGAAGGACACAACGAAGCTAGGGACCACACGACTCACCGGTCAACGAGTTCACGCAGAGAAGGGTTGTCATACTCCTTGTCGAGGTAAGGGAGGGCGTCAACGGACACCTCATTCTTATTCTGCAGAAGACACCCCTCGCCAGGTCTCAGACTTTGCCCATGACGCTGGGTCAGATGATCCCATGCACGCCGCTGAACGCCGGAGACAAGGCCGTGCAACCGCGCAGAGCGCGCCACGCACGCGCAAGCCGGGCGAAAGGTCCTCCAATTCTGGGGAATGCTCAATACCGCTGCGTACAAGCACGGCACAACGGGTTACACGGGAGGTGACCTGCACAAGCTTTGCCAGGCAAATTGGGAGCTCCTCCGGCGCTGCCCGGTCGCTGCGCACCGCGACGAGGGCCATGACCTTCTGTGAGCCCGTGGAGTGGAGCTCGGAATCGAGGAATCGAGACGCGAAAAAATAATTTTATCGGATTTTAGCAAAAACCATTTATTTAATAAATCGGATTTGATTAAATTTTGTTCTCAAATGTGAAATACTGGGAATGGGCCATGGGCCGCGTCTCGACGAGGTCCTCGGCTGGCGGTTCGCGGAAACTCCTGAACGGGTGTGCGCTGTAGATCATGAAGGGTATGTCCTCACATTCCGCGATCTTTGGCACGCAAGTTCCTCTCTGGCTGCTCGTTTGTCCCAGTATCGCGACGCTGTGGGCCCGATAGCATGTGGCGTGGGAGTCCTGGCGGACACGAGTTTTGCAGGGTTGGTGGCATACGTCGCATGTCTTCAGGCTCGCGTGGCATATGTATCTCTGGACATTCTAGCGCCCGATGCACTTCTGGACGCGCAGGTTTCTGCTTGTCTCGAGTGTGTTCAGCTCTGCACACTCTTGTGCGATGCAAGCGGGAAGGAGCCAGCGCTGAGGCTTTCCACTGCAGTACAGATTCCTGTCCTTGCGCTTGACGTATGTGGCCAAGTTGACTCAGCTGTTTCCGGGACCCACAGCTCGGTGGCAGTTCCGGTGCCCGGCCGCGTCGTTGGACGGAGCCCGGCGGCAGACGTCAGCGCGCTTGCGCACGTCATATTCACAAGTGGGACGTCATCTGGACGCCCACGTGCAGTGTTGACGGACCACACCGCTTCAATCCTCTCGCATGCGTGGCGCTGGCCGCTTGGATGTAGCAAGGGCGTGCCAGGGCCCGGGCGCACGAGCTACTCGCAGGGATCGTCAGGAGACAGGGATTCATTTGGAGACGGCACGGCAAATACAGTTGTGGGCTGTGGTGTCTTTGGGTTCTGGGATGCGATGGCATCGCTCCTCGCTGGCGACGGGTCTGTGGCGGCTCTCCTCCCACGAAATGTACGGCCACCTCCCAACGAATCAATCGTGCACACCTAAACCCTTCCACTCGTGCACACCTAAACCCCTTCCACTGGCGCATCTAATCCCAGCGAGCACTGGTAGGTACTCCGGGACGCGCGATCGTTGTCGTCCGCTGTTATCAGGTGCAGTGTGTTTTTCACCTGCGTCCCAGACTCGCCTCGCGGCTGCGTTCTGTCATGTGACGAAGGCTGCAAGCTTCGCGCAGGCTCGGAATCAATCGGCTTCTTTTGACCCCGTCGCTGCTCGCTGCGATGCTTGCGTCGCCCGACGCGGTGATTCATGTTCCCGAAACCCTTTGTCCCTATCGTGTGAGATTTAAAACGAACAGAAGGTCAGGTGCAACCTGTCGCCAGGTGCTGGCGTTGAGACGCCTGCGCACACTGGTAGTCTGCGGTGAACCGCTGACAGAGGGCGGGGCTCAAGCCGCCGCAGCAGCACTGCCCAATCAGGTGCTCAGGCACGACTTCTCGAGTAAGTCCTGTATGCTTGGGTGTTGATTTCTCGACCAGTAATTGAAACATCAAAGCCTCTTCCCAACAGGCGATCTTCAACCTTTACTCCTCCTGCGAATGCGGTGACGTTGCAGCAGCACGAGTGGGCGGCGTGATGAAAGCAGAGGGGCAGCATATGGACGTTGCACCCTTTTCCTCCGTTTTTGTTGTGAATTCTTCTGGGGAGCAGGCACTTTCGACTGCTGTGAATGAAGAAGTATTGGCCAGAAAGGGTTTAGGAAAGCCGGATCCGCCCCTTCTCCGACATGTCGAAGCAGGGGGAAGGGGGCGGGTGCTGATCGCTGGACCTGGGTTGGCAATCGGATACGCAGCGGACGACGCTGAAGGACGTTTTCGCGAGGTGCAAGTGAGGCGTGGGGGCACGCAAACAGAGATTCTGCGGGTATTTACCGTGTGACATCTGTATTTCAATGCAATAAGGATTTGACACCACATTGTTTTTCACTCATCAGATCGCTCGTGGCACCGTTCAGGTGTTTGTGACAGATGATCTTGGAGAGGTTGACCACTCAGGAAAGGTGCTAGCCATCCACTGCGATTTTGTAGCCCCGAAACGCACGTAGATTTGCTGGCACGTTTTTGCGCGATTGAAGTTGTCTGACTACTGTTTTGGTAGAGGGTTACTGTTATTGGTCGGTGCATGAGAGAAGGTGCCGCCCACCTGCACTGGTTTCTCTCGATGTTAGCTCAGATGACCTGCTAGAATAAATTTGTATTCATTACTTGATAGCTGATCCGGATATGTTTCAAGCCTGCGTAATGATCCTTACTGTTCTTGCAGTTGGATCACTCAGCACAACCGAAGATGGCATTCTTCCGGCAATCAAGGTTCGAGGTGGTGCATGGGCGTCTCCCAGCGAGGTGCGACGCTCCCGTGCTGAGAACACATCTTAATCTTCCACAATCCTCATAGTGACGCAGGACGTTCTTTACCAGGTGGCTCGAGTCCTCGAGTCTCACCCCAATGTTGTCCGCGCGCGGGTGCTGCCGGTCCCTGCGCACGACTATGGGACAGAGCTGCGCGCGTTTGCAGTGCTCCATGGCGACCGAGGAGCGGGAGCTGGAGAGCAGTCTATAGATGGCACAGGTCTCCGCGCGTGGCTCATTCAGCGACTCGACCCCGCATCTGTGCCACACGCGGTCTTGCTACGACGGTGCCTGCCGCTTGGCGCTACAGGAAAGGTGGGCCCCAGAGGAGAAGCGAGGAATCGCAAGATGTGGTGATGCGAAGTTCTTGCTAGGACATTAACACTCTGAAGATGGTTCCGTGTAGCTTTCTGGCTCAGACAATTCCGTGCCAGGATGGTTGTTTGCTAGATCGTGTGCATGGCCTGACTCACTGATGCCTGGGAGATTTGCGACACGCAGACTTGACGTGGTTTCACATGGCTTGCAGGTTGATGACACAGCCCTTGCAAACAGTGCTCCGGTAGATGACATCCCGGTCAGCAGTGTCTCAAACATGGATGATTCGAGCTCTCCTGGGACAACGTCGTTGAGCCACGAGCCTCTACAAGGCGAAGTCGAATGCACATACCGTGCGGCTGCCCTTGACGCGTTCCGAGCAGCCCTTGGGGATCCCTCACTGCAAGCAGGCCAGAACATTCTCGAGCGAGGTCTGTCCGCCTGCTCAAAATGCTGCGCTGGCGTTTCAGCTATAGGCAAAGCATGAGGCGAGACGCGGGCCTCAGCCAAGAAAGCGCGCGCAGGGGCGGACTCGCTGCGCTTCGTGCTGATTTGCGGACGGCTAAGAGTCGCCCTCGGTGTAAATATCACGCCGGGCATGGTTGCGCGAACCAAGACTGCGGACAGATTGGCGGTCTTGCTCAAACGCTTGGCAACCACGGACCAGGGCTTCGAGGTGTGTGCCGTGATTTTTCTGCGTCTTGCGCGACACATCGCATGCACGAAGGTTGCCCCTCGCGCCCACTCACAGCCATTGAGCTCTCCGCAGGAGTCGCTCGCAGTACGACTTGAGCGTGAAGAACCGCACCTGCGCCTTGGATGGTTCGTCCCAAATCTCTGGTCCGATGGCGCAGATGTTGCAGACGCGCTTCAGAGTACGGTCAATTCGATTTTGGACACCTCCATCTTGGGTACCGGGGCGGACGCGTTGCTCGTGACCGGCGCAACAGGATACCTTGGCATCTTCATTGTTGAGGAGTTCCTAAAACGAATGAGTGCACCACACGCAACGGCTGGACGTCCTACCACGTTACTTCTCCTCGTGCGCGCGCCCTCCGCCTCTGAAGCGCGTGACCGCGTGCAGAAGGTCGGCCCGTCTTTTGCTTCGAGTACCCTCCCTGAGGGCAGTCGCCGGGTGAGAGCGGCAGAGCCGTGTGAAAGGGATTGCGTGACCTTCCCCGCGATTGTCAGGTAGCTGACCGCAGCGGCATTGGACTTGACTGGGCGCGCATCACTTGCGTCCCCGGCGACGTGACGCTGCCGCACTTCGGACTTTCTCTGCAGAACTATGTAGCGCTGGCGAACCGGGTTGCAGCTGTTAGACCCTCTCCGTGCCCGCTTGCAAGCTCGATTTCGCGGCAACAAGGTTGAGGTTGTAGGAGAGACTAACACAATCGGGAAACAGATCGTGCACTCTGCTGCGGCACTTTCCCCTGCGATTGGGTCCCGCGTCGGCGACCTCTGGAAACACAACGTTCAAGGTTATTTCCATCCCGACCAACAGTTGTAGAATGCTGACAGGCTAGTGTGACCTAAAACGATTCCCACCTTCAGGTACCCTCGAGGTTGCTCGCTTTGCTGCATATGGAGGGAAACGCCGCGCCCTCGTTAGCGTGTCATCCTCTGCAGCACTCCCTCTTCGTGCCGAAGTCCTCAACAAAGAGAGCGAGAGAGATGTGTGGAGTCAGGACATGGTAGCGGACACAGATGCAGTAAAGCAAATCGGACCTGCAGTGCTGGCGTCTGGCACAGATGAGTATGGTGTGTCAAAGGTGCTGCCCTCGCCTTTTGTAGGTCTACTCTAGAGGCACGATTCGTGTGATGTGCAATCGGTTGCACAAGTGAGTATGATGCATTCTGCGTGTCCGCAGTTGGCGAGCGATGCGGTGTGCTTCCTCGCTGCGCAAAAATACCTCATCCCGGTCAGCGTCGTGCGCATCCCGCACCTACTCGGGCATTCAATTCGTCGAAATCTTTACAACAGAAATGACAGGAATGTCCTGTCTGCTGATTTCATGATGTTTCATCTATAGATTTAGTGATATTTCAACATCTGCTGCTCTGCTGATTTGTGATGACTGCAGCATTTTTGTCAACTCAAGGATGCGCTTAATGCATGTGACCGCTGTGGGTGCAGACTTCTCGCGTCCGTCCGAGCATTCTCGTTTGTCGAGTCTGTGCCAGCAGGAGATTGGTCATGGCAGGTGATTGCAGAATAGACTCGTGCTATTTCTTTGTGTTCGGCCCTCGAGGCTCCTCAAACCATTCTCACCAATCATGTGCATTACGGTAGGTGAGCTCTGTTGACGAGGTTGCTGAAGCAGTCGCAAAGGAGGTCTTTGCGCTGCTCTCAGTCGATTCGGCGACGAGCAAGGATACTGCGAAAAGAGACCACGCTTCTGTTCCCAGCGCTGGAATGCCTTGGGCAAGAGTGAAGCATGTTTTTGCATGTGGAAATGTAAGCCGGGCGGTCGTGGTGAGAGCCGCTCAGCGCATTGCAGATGCATTTGCGTCGATCGAGGCCTCTGGAGGCGGCGGGTCTGAGGGTCATGCGACCGTACAATCATGTCAGCGCCGGGACACGGTTGGTAGGATACGCGAGGAAGCTTGTGCGGGAGTGGCAGCGAGACTTATGCGGAAACGGATGCATGCTCACCAAGTGCGTTTCGACAGTGCAAACGGGCAGTGCGCACGAGACGTGGCACTCCTCTCACACCTTTGTGACGGTGAGGCACTCGCACCTTGCGCCATTCGAACCCACCCTCTGGCCTGCACTGGACGTTTCTGACGGCGTGAGGGGCGGAATGTGCAGTGGACGGTCCGGCTGCGGCGATGAGTATCTCTGATGCGGTTCTAGGCTCTGAGGCGGGCCCACACTCGTCCAAGCCCGATGCAGCCCAGTTGTTTGATGCGGTCGTGGATGCCTGGCTGAGTGATCAGAGGCAAGAGGAGTAAGTACTTCAATATCTAAAACCCGCGATCAATCTTTGTTACAAATAGCGTCGCGGAGCTTGGTTGCAGCTGCGCGCACCGCCATGTCATCTTCAGACATGAGGCTATTGGCTGCAGCTAACAGTGCCTCGGGCACGCCACCATCACCATGATCTCCCCAACCCTGCTTCAAACACACCTCCACGACGTTTTTTGCCGTGCCTGCTGCTGTGATCCTGGCCAGCTTGAAGGTAGGACCCTGCGTTGACATGCATGCAACTAAAGCCTCAAGGAGCGCCCTTCGCGAGTTCGCCAGCATATCTTGATCTCTCGAGCACGGCTCGTGTTTCACGAAGGAGAGCCCCGCTTCGGCCGCAGCCACTCGCTCTGAAGGCTCTCCGGAACGAAGTGGAACAACAAGGAGAGGCATAAAGGCTGCTGCAAATCGAGCGTGGTGCGTCGGTAGGATTGGGAAGGCGGCGGCGAGAGCAGCGAGAGCCACTTGGCGATACTCCCGACGTTTCTTGTCTTCCATTCGAGCTTCGTAGTGAGCCTCCTCGTCCGCCTGTCGCCCGAAAGAGATGGCAGGCCGTTGTGGACTGCTTTCAGGGTCGCTGCCGTCTGCCTCGAAAAGGTCCGCTGTCGACTCTAGAAGAAGCTGTCCTACCTTAAGGTCATCCTTGCGATTGGTCAGGAATTTGGTGAGCGCACGGAGCGCCCCGACGCGGTACTCGGACCGTTTCTTTGCTGCCTCTCCCACTATCAGGGCAGCAATGGCAGTAGCGGACGTCTCGCCCTGCTCTGGCAGCCCTCCTGGCACCGCCGCCGCGACGGCGACCAGCGCCACCAGCACCTCCTCCTTGCCTTCCCAGATCTTGCCGCCGACCGCTGCTCGCAGCGGGCCGAGCAGCTCCCCGGCGCGCGGCACCTCGTGCCCCTCGCCCAAGGCCCCAGCAAACGCCGCGGCTGCGCGCGCCGCGCACTTGCGGGCGGACCAGTGCGGCGCCTCCAGCCCGCGCGCGACGGCCTCGGCGATCTCTGCGCCGTAGAGGCGGACGCCGGACGCCGTGGCGCCCGCACCCTCCTCCCAGACCTGCTGGAAGAGCTCGCGCGTGCTGTCCTCGCCGTCGAAGCGCGCGACGAACGCGATCGGAAGGAACAGCGGCAGAAAGTCGCGCGCGGCGTCCGCGGCGCTGGCAAGCACCTCCTTGAGCGCAGCCCCGACAGCCGCTCGGGCTGCAGGGTCTTCCGGGCCCGCCTCCGTATACAGCGAGATGAGCTGTTTCACGTACTCCTCCACGGCGGTCTCCTTCGCGACAGCCACAACCTTGGCGGCTGCTCCTGCCATGGCCTGCCTGACAACCGCGCTCCTGTCCCCAGAACTGGGCCCAATCGCCACGGCGAGTGTTTTGAGCAGTTTTGACGAGTGGCGCCGAACGGCGTGATTGCATGCATGCGAAAGCGCAAGCTGCCCGATAAACTTGGCAACCCCCATACGCGTGGGGAGGCCCACCCCTGATCGCACAATGGGCACCATCGCCGGCAGCATGTCGTCGGCCCCCTTCTCGTCCGCGAAGCGTGCGCAGATGTCGACCGTCTCAGCGAGCGGCGTGCCCTTGGAGACAGCTGCGCGCGCGCGCTCAAGCGCTTCCGCACTGACATTGTACTTGTCTGCATTCAGCTGGAGGTAGGTGTTGGCCTGTGGCTCTAGCGACGAGAGAGACTCGAGCAGGACTGGCGCAATTCTAGAAATGAACGGCCGAATCGCAGCGCCCGCAAGGCGCGCAATCTTGGCCAGCTGCGCGATAGCGGCACCGCGAACTTCCTCTGCCGGCTGTGAGATGCCCTCTTCGAGGAGCAGCGGCAGCACCAGCGCCAGGGCCTTGGTTGCTACCTCCGGCCCGCTCTGCGACGGGTCGCACAGCCGGAGACACATTCCCGCAACCGCGCGGTTGAGCGCCAGCCCCGCCTTGCGCACCGTCTCCTTCACGTCGTCCATGGCGCGCAGCGACATGCGGTAGACCTCGACCAGGTTCCCCTCCACCTGCGCGAAGCGCTTCCCTCCGAGGAGGTTCGCAAGGCCCATACACGACGCCTCGCGCACGCGCCACAGCCGCGAGCCGCACGACGGAATCAGCTCCTGGAAGATGTTCGGGAGATACTCCTCGAGCGCCTTTGCGGGGTCCGGAGCGACGGTCTGCCACAGTCCGGCCATGGCTTCCTGCACCTTCTCGTTGGGGTCGAACTGATACCGGTAGAGCTTTGGGACCAGCTGCGGGAGGTGCGGCTTGAGGCGCTCGGCCGCCTGGTCGGCGATAAAGGAAAAGCCAAAGGCTGCTCCGCGCCGCGAGTTCCAGACCTTCTGGTGCCCTGCCAGGTTTAGAAACTTGTAGATGAGCTCGGGCTGGCCAAGCTCGGTCGCCACTGTGCAGAGCTCCTTGTAGGTGGTGAGCGACCCGTCGCCGAGCGCTTTGTCGTCGATCTTGAGCGTGCCCTCCTCGAATACCTGTTCGTCGCGCTCCCGCCCTTTCCCCTTGCTCGGCGCCGCCACCGCGCCCGACATCAGCGCCTTGGCCAGCGTCGCCACAAGCTCGTCGCGCACCTTGTCGTCCCCACACATCTCGTACACGAGGCCGAGGCCGCGCGACCCAACCTCCTGCACAAACTCGGAGCGCTCTCCGAGCATGAAGGTGAAGTGCTGCTGCAGCTCTGCAACTTGACCTTGTAAGTTCGGGTGCGCGCCCGCATGCCGCAAAAGGCAGAGCAGCCAGGGCGCACCTGCTGCCCGTACCTGCGGCTTTCCATCCAGCAATGTGGTCTCCATCACATGCGACAGCACCGCAGGCATTCCAGAACCGCAGCTGTCGCCCTCCCCCCCCTCACCATCGACCTGCATACTCTCCCGTGCTGCCTTGCTCCACTCATCCATCGACTTTTCCTCGTCGCCTATCGCATCTTCGTAAACCGCGGGCATCCGCATCTGCGCAATCAGCTTTGCCGACGTGTACGCGCGCCCCCCCGCCACACACGCGAGGGCCTCTCCAACTGAAAGGTGAAACTCTTCGACCCGAAGCTTTCCGGCCGTCGAATAGAGCGACTGAGCCGCTGCAGAGAGCACCGTTGCTTGCCGGTTCGAAATGCATATGCTGCCAAGCGCCCGCGCGGCGGCCTCATACGCTTCGTTTTCCTTGTCCTTTCCCTCAAGCACAGCCCCGAGTTGCCCAACCACATCGAGAATTGTCAACTCCTCAGAAACCTCCTCGCCCGCTGTTTTCACCTCTTTCACTGAATCGTCTTTGATCAGAAATGGTGCGTCGTCTAGCTTTGGATTCTTCTGGCCGGCATCTTCGGCCGCAGCCGAGTCTTGCTTGGGCGGCGGAGGCACTCCCACCGGAAGCGGAAGAGCACTCTCGAGCCCCGCAAGGCCAAGTGCCTTGCAGGCGGCCGACACCACGTCGGCCCTCCGATCGCGCACAAGCGCGTGCAGCAGCTTGATGGCCGTCTGTCGCGGCGCCAGGGGAACGGCCGCACCGCCTCGCGACAGCAGGTACCCGAGCGCCGCCACCGCTCCAAGACGCGTGTCCAGTCCGCGCCCCAGCCCATCTGCCCCTGCTGCGGCACTCGCCATGGTCTCCATCACCCCTTGGAGCTTTTGCGGCAGCATCGTCACTGCGAGTGCCCCGTAGAGCGACGCGACAAGCTCGCGCGTGCCCTCGTTGGGGCAGAAGAGGAACGCCTCCAGCCACTGCAGCCGCTGCCCATACGCGCCCGCCACCACGTCCGGCCGCGCCGCGTGCAGGTCCACCAGCGCCAGCAGCGAGGCGCGCGCCAGCGACGGGTCCGCGACGCCCTTGCCACCGCCCAGCGCGGCGCTGAGCGCGTCCTCGACGATGACCTGCATGCGCGCGGCGGCCCCGGAGCGGAGCACGCCGAGCGGCGTGCCGTCCTCGGCCAGGTAGGCGGCCTTGGACACCGCGGCCCGCGAGCACGAGTCCGCGAGGCAGCGGATGCAAAAGGTGACCATGGCCGCCTTCACCGCCGCGGGCGCCGCACGGCGGGCCTGCGCGATGTTCGGGGTGCAGAGGTGCGCGACCATGTCCTCGAACGCCGGGAGCCGCGCCTCGCTGCGCGCCCGCGCGAGCTCCGCTTCCTCCGCACGGAGAAGCGACCCGGGAGTCGCGCCCGGCGAGGGCGCGGTGGGGGGCTCGAGGCCCTTGCGTGCCTCGTCGCGCACCTCGGTCTTGGGGTCGCCGATGGCGAGGAGGCAGACGTACCGCGCGCGCACGTCGCGGAAGGCGAAGAGGCGGTTGGCCCAGTACACGGCGCAAAAGCGCGGCTGGTGCGCGGGGGATTCGATGGACGAGAGAAGCAGGCCCATAAGAAGCTCCTTGGTCACCTCGGACGCGCCCGTGTAGGCCCCGCAGCAGAGCGAGAGCGCCTCCTGCACCGAGACCTTCACCTCCGGCGCCTCGCTTGCAAACGCCCCGAAGAGCATCGACGCGATCCCGACGTCGCCTGCGAACAGCTGCGGCGCCCGCTGCGCAACCTGACCGATCGCAGAGTACGTGAAGCCGCGCAGCTGCGCGACAGCCGCGTCGCCCCCTTTGATGTCTGCCGGCATTTCGCGTACAAACTTCACCAGCCCCTGCAGCACGATGCCAGCTATGGGCTTGAGAACTGCGTCCTCGGCCTGCTTCAGCGTCCATGTCGCCAGCTGCATGGCCCCTTGCTTGGTCCGAAGCGTCGAGCCTGCGCCGTACAGACCCTCGAAAATGGCACGGAGGCAGTCTGGAAACGAGTTTGCTGCGCGCACTGAGCGACACAGATTTGCGTACAGGAGCGCCCGAACTGGCGCGGTCGCGGGTGTCCGACGCGCCTCAAGTGGAGGCGGCGAAGGCAGGCCGGCTTGTGCCGGCTGTGGGTCACCCAAGAGGAGGTGGAAGAGAGTGCGCACGAGCTGAGGGTCTTCGTAATCAGCTCGCTGCCCGCGCACGCGCGCAAGGTCCTCTCCGGCTCGCCGCACCTCGTGATGTGCCCCGCAGGACGCCACCAGCGCCACCGGCAACGCATCTGCGTCTGCTAGAAGCTTTCCCTGGATAGCCTTAAGCACCGCAGACTTCCGCCCCATGATGTATGCAGGGCCCTCTTGCGCTCCCCGCATCGCAGTGCTAGCCTTGCCAGTGAGCCGCTCCACAGCTTCAGGCGACAGACCATCGGGGGACGACGGCGCCTCTGCGGCGGCAGCAGTCCCTGCCCCAACACCCGAACCTGGAGACGCCTTGGCAGCAATGGGCGGAGAGTAGAGCATCACATCGAGCAAGAACTGCCGGAGCGCCTCTGTCGATGCAGAGCTAGAAGGGGGCGCGGGGTTGGCTTCCCAGTTGGCATGCTCGATGGAGGCAAGAACGAGATGCAGCAGCGTGACTTGATGCTGGGCAATCTGATCACCGAGAATATCAAGTGCCCGCGGCGCTAGTGCCCCAGTTTCCTCTGGCGCAGCTCTACGCCAACCCATCGAAAGAAAGACCTGGGCCGCAACACTCGTCAAGCTTGTGGCACCCTGTCGACAGCTGCAGAGAACTTTTACTGCACCTTTTAGGCACGCAAATGAGCACAATATGCAGCTCTGCCCTCTCTGCAGATAAGGGTGGGGGGGCGACCATCGCAAAGTTCTTCTCAAATGGAGACGCGTCTGCTGCAGCAAACACCTCCAGAAGCTCCTTGAGCGGCAACTTCACCCCCTGCGGTGAAGCATCAAGACGCGCGCAATCAGCGTTACCATAGTCACGGCTCTGCAAATCGATCGCACGGCAGCAGCCGCAAGACTGAGACACTGCATGGACACGCACTGCGGCTCCCTTTGCCCGATTGTTCACGCAGGTAATAACTTCCATTGCCTTGTTCCTGACTTCCGGGGAACGGAGGTGCCCAAGTACACGTGGAAGCATCTTTGCAACAAGAGCTGAGACCTGAGTGTCGGGTTTCCGGGCAATCAGCAAGATGCGCATATTGATATAGCCGGCGTGGCTCTTCCACAGGGTGCGGATTGTTTCATGTCGGCAGAGGCGAACCTTCTCGTCCTCGCGAGCATCGATCATGGCCCATAGGCAGCTGTCCAAAAACGCGGTGGGTCCTCCTGCAACAGCCATTATGGCGCGCCCGAAGCTTGCTAAAAACGACCGAGCAGCACAGAATGCGTTGGCCGTCGGACAGCTGGCGTCGCCCTGTGATGTGTCCCCGTTTCCTTCCCTCTCGGCAAATCCCGAAAACCTGAAGGCCTGCCAGACTCTGGGCGATCTCCGTCGGGGGCGGCGGCGCCGTCAGGCGTTCGACTTGGTGGCTTCGTGTTGGTGCTGGCATCCGGTTTGGATGCTCTGGTCATGAGACTCCCGCTGTTTTAGCTGATCCCGAAAGGAGCGAGGAGCAACGCGCGGATCGCGTGTGGACCACATTTCCTAATCCAGCTGGATCTATGTCCGCCGTTGCTCCTCAACGTCACTGTGCGTCGACAAAATGCCTGCAGAGCACACGCTCACGCGGACGCAACGTTCTCGTTCGACGGCAAAGAATCTTCAGCAGACTTCGAGCCATCGCTTGCGCAAATCTTCTCGTGGTGGTAGGCACTGGTATTCCGGGCTCATATTCCACCAGCGTGGTCAAAGTTGGGGGCCGGCCAAGATCAGGCGATGCACAAAATTCTACTGCTACCCCGGGACCCCAAATAGACCGACGGCGTTCCAGTCAGCAGCAAGAACAACTTCCATGCGGTGTATGTCTCTTGAAGAAAGCGTGAGAGACCCACTCACTGCTTGCTCGATACCGTGTCAAAGTGCAAGACGAATGCGTGCTCAGTCTCTTTGTAACGAACGGGATTTGACGGACTCGCAGGGGATGGGGCATCAACGATAGTTCTGGTCGCTGGAAGCTCTTACTTTGTTAGTGAGTCCCATCACTTCTACCTATTCTCCGAGTACTCTGGGGTCAAGAGTCTGGACACTGTTCTCCCACTACTGTCTTGACATCGATGTGAATGAGTCCTACAATCGTGTGGCTGAATAGCAGCGGGTGTTTGCACAGCGTCTGCAAGGATATGTTGGTGCAGAAACAGCGTCAAGCAAGCGACGAAAAGTCTGGATGGGTGCTACCGGATGGCGGTGGCGGAGGAGGGCACGGTGTTGGAGATGCATCCTGGCTGCATGGGTCGACTGAACCGATAAGACTTCACAAGAGGTCAAGTGCTGACCGCCATGCAATCAGACGCTGGCCTGGCGCCGTCTGATCGCTTTTTTCACGACAGGTGTCGAGTGTGCTCGCGATGGGCCTCATGGGGTGTGCCGCCGCACTCGAAGGTTCATTGTCCGATGCACAAGAGGCCGTTCGAGATCAACTTGTCCCGAGTAATGTGCGTTCAGAAATCCGAGTGCGGCGCGGGTCTCTGCCACTGCATTGCATTGTCCCTTAGACATGTTCCTGAGATTCATTTTGGTTGTGGCAGATGTTCGGATCCTTCCTGCAACGTGCAGGCCTCTTACGGTCTCCGAGGCACTGGCGCCCGCCACTGCAAAACTCATGCACAGGCCGGCGAAATCATGCTCAAGCGCGCGGCATCCGCGACATCAAGGGCTCATGCATTGCCAAACATTTCTCGGGAGGAGAAGTTTTCAAGAGCATCTTTCCCACAAGCAGGCAAGGACGTGAAGGAGCTTCAAAATGCAACAAGCTGCAAGGCAGATCCGGAAAGCACCGTGACTGTTGTAGAGTAAGCGCCGAGATCGGGTTGTGTTCTCAAACTTTGGAGAGGCAAGAGGCACGGTGTGTTTTGACTTTGACTTTATCCGCCGCAAACAACACTGTCCTAGACCACTTTCTCACATTTTCCGAAGCCACTCTATCTCACCCGGCACTCTCACACAATTTACTCGACGCGCTGATAACTTTGAACCGGTTCTGCGTGTGTCGACCCGTACATATACCAGACGACGGCACCCGCAGACATCCACACGAGCATTCGGAGCCAGGCAGCCCACGATAGAAACGCGATCTGCGCGACAGCGATAACAACTCCAAGGATGGGCACGTAGGGCGAAAACGGTACCTCGAAAGGCCGCTTTAGCTCTGGCGCATCGTTGCGCATTTTGACCACTCCCGCACAGACGATTGCAAACGCCAACAGCGTTCCGATTGAGACGAGCTCGGCTAGAACCCCAATCGGGAACAGGCCTGCAAGAAGTGCTGATGCAACCCCGCAAACCAGCGCGCCGGTCACAGGCGAGTGGAATGTAGAGTTCAGCTCCTTGAAGATGGGAGGCAGCATCCCATCAGTTGCCATAATCAAAAGAATTCGGGTGATCGAGAAGAGAGCCACGAAGACAACACCGGGCAGTCCCACCACGACGGCAAGCGTGATTCCAGGCACAAGCCACGAGAGCCCAGGACCCCCGCTTCGTACTGCAAATGCAATCGGATCAGGTACGTTGAGCTCTGTGTAAGATACGAGCCCGAGCATGACAAAGGCAACCAACACGTAGAGCAGTGTTGAAATGCCGAGAGAGAGCATGATCGCCAGAGGGAGATCCCGGGCAGGCTCCTTCGTCTCACCCGCGGCAGTTGTGACCGCGTCAAAACCAATATATGCGAAAAGCAATGTAGAAGCAGCCCGCATGATGCCAGTCCAACCGTACTTCCCAAACTCAGGGCTCTCCGGAATGAAGGGTGAGTAGTTTTCCCACTCGATAAACCAGATGCCAACGACAATGAAGATTACCACAACTGTCACTTTGATGGCAACCGCAATTGAGGTAAACCGCGCAGAAGCGACGACCCCGAGGCAAATGACGACCACGGCCACCGCGATGAGAAGCACGGCAGGGAGGTTAATCACCGAGCCAGTAAACACCAGTTCGTGATTCTCGTTGAAGTCCAATGGGCCGCTCGTCACCGCTTTGGGCAATCCCCACCCCATCACATCAAGCAGCCCCGTAACATATCCACTCCAGCCAACGCTGACTGCGGATATCGCAAAGGCGTACTCAGCGATCAGCGCCCAGCCGGTCATGAACCCGGTGAGGTTCCCGAACGAAATCTTCGCGTACGAGTACGCAGAGCCCGAGGTTGGCAGCATGGCCGCGAATTCAGCAAAGCACAGCGCGTAGACGAGGGAGCAGGCCCCTGCGATTATGAAGGAAAGGATCACAGCAGGGCCTGCGTACTGCCCAGCTGCCTGACCTGCCAGGACGAACAACCCAGCCCCAATGATGCCACCCACCCCCATCATGGTCAGCTCGAACACGCCAAGCTCCTTTTGGAGCGTGCCTCCCTCTACCGTTTCCTCTTTCGGATCTTCAGCCATCTTTACAGCGGTTCTTGAGCTGTGTGCCCGGACCCGATCCCCAGCCACGCAAGCGATCTCGACCCGCTGCGCGGAGAGACGCCGCTCGAGGCTAAAACCGTTTTTTGGGTCAAAGGTGTGGTGGGTACATGTTGGATGTGACAAGCAACAGTAAAGTGGCTCGCCCTCAGCTCTCTTGCGCACAGGCCCCGGACAAGGGAGCATGCCACTCGCGGACGACGCGCGCGCCCGCACATCAGATGTTGAGGATGACAGCGGCGAAGAGGCAATCTCACTCGCCTACCACAGCGAGGCGATCACAATTCACTTGGGCTCTGTTGGCCTTGAGATTGGCATTGTTTCGGCCGACGCATCTTGACGTGTGCTGTGTACAGGTCGCTGTTCCAGAGGGCGAAAACCAGACAATACGCACAGCGCCGAGAGACTTTAAGGCTCTCATGCTCAGTGAGAGCGTGCTCGAAGGCCTCGCAGAGGCTGGTTATGTAAAACCGTCTCCCGTGCAAGCTCGTGCCATCCCGCTCGGGAAGTTCGGTGCGGATTTGATCGTACAGGCGAAATCAGGGACCGGAAAGACCTGCATGTTTTCTGTGATTGTTCTCGAGGCGCTGCAGCTTTCACACGCGGCGGAGCAGGCGCTGGTCGTTTCCCCAACGAGGGAACTGGCGCACCAGACGCGCGACGTGATCAGATCCATCGGCGCACGTCTGCCGAAGCTCGGCTGTGAGGCATTTGTTGGCGGTATCGCAACAGAGGAGGATGTAGCACTCCTATCCAGCACTTCCAAACCTTGCCACGTCGTCGTGGGAACGCCAGGCCGTCTTCGCGCCCTTATCGAGCTCGGTACGTGTTCACGGCTCGCCCCAAGCTG
>ENA-UOXV01003034-UOXV01003034.1-marine-metagenome-genome-assembly--contig:-NODE-3034-length-21109-cov-6.704427_pt1 | contig 21109 bp, 19 predicted proteins | sample MGYA00238165_ERZ766961 | MGnify/ENA primary metagenome ERZ766961 (study PRJEB28924, sample SAMN03173240) | marine metagenome | biome: Marine; feature: Water; material: Subsurface seawater | place: North...
ATATAGCGTCTGCTGATACTCATGTAACGCATTTAACACTCACGCCAAATGCTACAGTGACCAATTCTACAATTGCTGCTGCTGGTAATTTGACTATTGGTCATGATTTAAAATTATTAGGTGATGGTGCAATACTATCATTAGGTGCGGATAATGATTTTACAATTACACATAATGGTTCTACTGGGGCACTTATAGATTCTGCTGGTGTTTTAGAATTAAATTCAAGTGCCGGGGCTATAAGTATTGGTAACGACGCTGTGGCTCAAGCTATAAATATAGGAACGGGAGCAGCAGCAAGAACTATAACCATGGGTAATGTTTCGGGTGCAACGGGTTTAGTATTACTTGCGGGAACTAATGGAATTGCCTTAGCATCTACTGGAACAGGTGATATAACATTAGATTCGGATGATACACTATTATTAGATTCTGATGGTGTTTTAGAATTGAATTCGAGCGCGGGTGCTATAGGAATTGGGAATGATGCCGTTGCTCAAGCAATCAATATAGGAACGGGAACGGCCACAAGAACTATAACGGTTGGAAATACTACTGGAGCAACAGCACTAGCATTAAATGCAGGAACGGGTGGGATTGCTTCTACATCTTTATTTCATTCATTTGGTAATAGAAAATTTCAAGTTTTTGAAGTTTCGTTAACAAGTATTGATACTGAATCATCATTTACAGCAGATGATGTTGTTAAATCAATAGGAACATTAAATATAGATACTGTATATAGTAATTCAGCATCATCAATTATAATAAATAATTGTTATGTTAGAGTGACAACGGCATCTGATAATAATTATAATGGAAATTTTAAATTAAGTATATCAAGTCAAAACAATGCCTCAGTTAATTCTGCCATAACTCCTTCTGTAGTAGGTATGTCTTCGGGTTATATTCAATTTAATAATCTAAAAACATATGATGAATTACAATTTTCTAAATCTAGTCCAAGTGATCCACCAATAAGTTACTTATATAAATATTTATATTTAATTGATATTAGTGGTATGGATTCGATAACTAAAATAGAAGATATGGATGAAGTAACATTTAAAGTATTTTTAGAATATACAGTAATGTAAAATTAATAAAATAATATTAAACTATTTAACAAAATATAATTATTAAAAATTAATTAAAAAAAATGTTTACAGGAATAGAAATAGGTTTAATCGAAGTATTATTCATATTTTACGGCGGATATGCTCTAAGAAAAAAATATCGTTCATTATATACAATAAATTCAGTAATATATTACTGGTTAATATTTACCATTGTTACAGGATTATTATGGGAAACTAGTTATGTATATAATTTTAATTCTATAACTAATTATTCATTATATTTAATAAAAAATAATAAAAGTGTATGGACAAATAAATATAATATAAGTTACATTTTACCATGGAAATTATCAGAAATATTTTATGGTGAATATGGTGCGTGGGCTGATAGAGAATATATGAATATCAATAATGATTGGAGCCGTGTTATTGAAAGCACGCATGCAATATTTTGTGGTGTATTTGCACTATTCGCCATAATAAATAAAATTCATTTTAAACATAGCGAATATCTTATAACAGCAATGATTAGTATGGGTTCGCAACTAATGAATAGTATATTGTATTTAGCGGAATATTTTATACAAACAAAAGACCCATATAACATTAATTATAATACTAAGGAGTTTCCAGTAGGTAAATTTTTAAGTCATAGAATATTTATGTGGGTAAATATATTTTGGTTTATTATGCCGAGTTATGTAATTTTTTATTATTTAATACTATACAAAAATAAACTTGTTATTATATAATATGATTACTATATCTAATATTGCTTTACAAAGATTAAAAAGTATAATTTCCACAAATAATTGCAAAGCATTATTATTTGGTGTAAAAAGTGGAGGTTGTAGCGGATTTGAATATTATTTTAAACCCACAAATGAATCATTAGATAAATTGGATGAAATATATAAAAAAGATAATGTAGAAATACAAATATGTGGTAAAAGTGTGTTTAAAATTATGGGAACACATATTGATATTAAAAAAGATATAATGGGCGAGGGATTTGTTTTTGATAATCCCAATTCAAAAAATTCTTGTGGTTGTGGTTCGTCCTTTAATTAAAACTTAGAACAGTTTGTTATTTGTTATTTGTTATTTATTACTTTAAAAATTGAAATAAATATGAATAATATTTTATTCAACTATGAATAGTCTGGCATGTCCTATAGGACTACTCATGACGATTTTTATGATTTTATTTATAATTTTTATCAAAACCTTTCTCATACCTTTAGAGAATTTTCACGATTATCACGAAATTGATTGTTATATTAATAGAATAGATTATCCTATTACAATTCCGACATATCAAAATACTAATAATTGGATTGAATGTGATTGTGGTCGTAATTGTATTACTTGGTATCCTTGTGTAAATCTATATTCTAATATTAGTAAAGAACAATATCTAAAAGAAGATTATTATTTTTCTAAAGATGATAAATGTACCTTTTCCGAGGATGATTGTCCCAGTGGAGAAAATATGCAAACAATTGACACATTGTTAAATAATTCTAAATTGATTTATGAAAAATATATTAATACAACTATTCCATGTTATTGCGATGATGATATTACAAATATTTATATGTATAAAGATTGGGATAATGTAACATTTATAGGTTTACTTGTTGGAATACTTATTGTTCTATTTTGTTGTATTGGTTGTATTTTGATTGATAGTGAAGTTTTTGAAACATTTAAATGTTGTAAAAAGAAAACTAAATCAGATAATGAAAAAATAATAATATATACTTGACTTATTTATTAATCGAATAATTAACAATTTAATTTATTAATAAAATATAAATTTTGCATGTTAAAGTATAAATGTGGTATATTATACACCATATATTTTTCGTCTATTTTTAATAAAACTGTGGTTTTATAATATAATAATACTAAAAATATATTCATAACCACATATTTATTTTTTATTATATAATACATCATATCGATAATTACAACACTTAATATTATATTAAAAATAACTTTTAAAATTAATAAATTATTTTTTTCCTCCATCTCATTACTCATAATTGATATTAAATAAATTGAAATCAGACAAAAGTAATCTTTTATTTTATCGTATACTTCTTTATATGTTAATATATTATTTGTATTCGTATTATTTTGATTATTTATGTAAGTAAAAAAACACAAATTTAAAAATATAATTGTTCCAAAAACTATAAACATTTGTAAATTTTTATATATAGGATATTCATTATAATTTAATACACAATTATATAACCATATAAAAAAGTGTAATATTTGTAATTGAATTGATATTTTAAAAAAAATATATTCGGTAGATGAAAGTTTATGTGTATTTCTATATTTTGATGTTATAAATAAACTAAGTAATTGAAAATAAAATGCACTACCTAATATTATTTTTTCCATTTAGATTTAGATTTATAACCTATTTTCCTTTTAATATTTAAAATTATTTATATTTTTTTTTAGAATATTTAAACTATTGTATATAATATATTAATATTATGACGATTATAGATGACTATCTTGATTATCAAGTAAAATATGAAAAAGAATATGGAGAAAACACGTGCATTTTAATGCAAGTTGGCCATTTTTTTGAATGTTATGCTGTAGATAATCAAAAAGAAAAAATTAATAATGAAAATATATATCGATTATCTGATATTATGAACATACAATTAACACGAAAAAATAAAACGATTCAAGAAAATCATCGTGGAAATCCATTAATGATAGGTGTAAATCTTTATTCTATAGATAAATATATTCAAATATTACTTAATAGTAATTATACTATAATTCTTATTGAACAAGTAAGCGACCCACCTGAACCTGATAGAAAAGTAACCGCAATATATAGTCCGGGAACCGATTTAAAATATATAACAAAAGGAGATACTAATAATTTAGTTTCATTATATATCGAAACTGTAAAAGATATAAAAAATATGAAAGATGTTATGTACATAGGATTAAGTTCAATTGATTTATCAACCGGTAAAAGCACTATATATGAAGTATATTCTAAAATAACTGATTTGAATTATGCTTTGGATGAGACCTATCGATTTATTCAAATATGGAATCCAAAAGAATTAATTGTTTATTTAAATAATGTTCATGTGACACAATCATATTTATCTTCATATTTAGAATTATCAAATCGAGTAGTTCATTTTAAAGATACTATTGAATCTAAATATTTAAATATAAATTTTCAAAAAGTGGGGTTTGAAAAAATATTTCCCAATCATGGCATTATAAGTGTTTTAGAATATCTAGATTTAGAAAAAAAGCCATATGGTTCTATATCATTCACATTATTATTAGAATTTGCACATAAACATAATGAAAAAATACTGTATAAAATTGATAAACCTGAAATATGGGATGAACAAAAATATTTAATACTAACTAATAATACTGTTAATCAGTTAAATGTGATAGCCCATACGTCGTCGATAAATAATAATTGCAAATTTAATTCATTATTTTCGGTAATTAATAAAACTAGCACATCATTGGGAAAAAGGTACTTATTAAATACATTGCTTAATCCGATTATAAATCAGGAACAATTAAATAAACGCTATTCATATATTGAAAAAATAATAGAAATAGGTTATAATGAACTTGAATATGCATTAAATAAAATAATGGACATAGAACGTTTACATAGGAAAATAAGTTTAACTATATTACAACCATCTGATTTTATTGGTTTGGATATAAGTTATTCAAATATTTTAACTATTATAGAAATTTGTATTAATTATAATTTTACAGAACTTATACCCATAACAGATAATCTTTTGAAATTTAAAGAATTTATTAGGGAATATAAAGAAATATTTAATCTAGATGAAATAAGTAAATATCACCTAGATAAGATTAATAATTCTTTTTTTAATAAAGGAATAGATAATGATATTGATAACATTCAATCAACAATAGATACAAATTATGAATTACTAAATTTACATGCAACTAAATTAGCACATTTATTAGAACCACATAGTAATTTTGTTAGATTAGAATATAATGAACGTGATGGACATTATTTAAGTATAACTAGTAAAAGATTAGAATTATTAAAAAAGAAAATAAAATATACTAAGAATCTTCCTATTAAATTAAATGAAACCATTTCAATAAATCCAAATGATTTAGAATACAAATACATAAACAGAACTAGTAGTCGTATTACATCAAATTATATAAAACAATTATCGGGAGAAATAAGATATAAACAACATACAGTTGGCGAATTATGTCGTAAATTATATATTGAAAAACTGGAATATTTTGATAATAAGTACATTACCGATTTAAAAAGTATTTCTGAATTTATAGCAAAAATAGATACTTATAAATCGATTGCCAAATGTGCTATTACATATAATTATACTAGACCGATAATTGATACATGCGAGAATTCCAGTTTCATAGATGCGGTTGAACTAAGACACCCTATTATCGAACGTCTTGAAAATAATATTGAATATGTTCCGAATGATATTACAATCGGCGCTGATTTAAAAGGTATATTACTTTATGGTACAAATGCTTCGGGGAAAAGTAGTTTGATGAAGGCTGTTGGTTTAAATATAATTATGGCACAAGCCGGATTTTTTGTATCAGCAAAGAAATTTACATATAAACCATATAATTACTTATTTACTAGAATTAATAATAATGATAATATTTTTAAGGGAGAATCATCATTTGCCGTTGAAATGTTAGAATTACGTAATATATTAAAGAGAAGTAATAGTAATAGTTTAATATTGGGTGACGAATTATGTTCGGGGACGGAAAGTATTTCGGCATTATCTATTTTTGCTGCAAGTGTGAAATATTTATCTAAAATAAATAGTAGTTTTATTTTTGCTACACATTTACACGAACTAACTAAAATGGAACAAGTATCAAAGCTTAGTAATGTGGGTATGTTTCATTTAAAAGTTATTTATGATAAAGAAACCAAAGAATTAATCTATAATAGAAAATTAGAAAAAGGGAGTGGTGATGCAATTTATGGATTAGAAGTATGTAAAGCAATGGATATGGATTATGATTTTCTAAAAGATGCAAATGAAATAAGACAAACTATTTTAAATGTTAAACGGTCTTTTAATGAGGGCAAACTTTCAAATTATAATTCAAATATGTATATGGATTTATGTCAAATATGTAATAATGACGCTATAGATACGCATCATATTAAATTTCAATGTGAAGCAAATCAAAATGGAATAATTGGAAATATACAAAAAGACACTAAATCTAATTTAGTTGCATTATGTAAAGATTGTCATAATAAGGTTCATGATAATATAATTATAATAAATGGTTATATACAAACATCAAATGGAATAAAATTAGATTATAAAATAATAGAATCCAAAGAAAAACTAAAAAAAAGAAAATATGATGCTAATCAACTAAAAATTATAAATAGTTGTATAATTAATTTTTCAAAATTAAATCTTAAAATCTTAGCAAATAAAATAGAGCAAGATTATAATATAAAAATATCTAGCGCCACATTAAGTAAAATAAAAAAGGGAACCTATTTATAAAAAAATCTTGGATTAAACGTCGTATAACCTTTAATTGGCGTTCTGCAAAGAGGACAACAACGAAGATTTGGATTATCATTGTATGTTAATTCTTTAGCACATTTTATACAAAATTTAAGATGTCCACATTTTAAAATAGCTGCTTGAATAGGATTTTCCATACAAATACAACATTCTTCATGAAAACTCCATATCTCATTATTATCTTCGATATTATCATATTCTTTTATTGGATTACAACAATTACCCATTATAATTGATATTTTTATTTAGTTAAGTAATTATTCGTAATAATTTAATTATTACAAACCATATTAAATTTATGGTTGGGTATACAGCGTCCTATTGCTTCATTATTATGTATAACGATTTTATCTGATTTACATATAATTATATATTTATCTATTACAAATTCTTTTTAAAAAGTTATTTAATATTTTATCAATTGTGGGTAATTGACCACTATTTTTTTTTAGAGAATCAATAAATTTAAAAAATGTTTTATTATCATTAATATAGAAATCAATTAATTCATTATTTACATAATTTTTTTTAGATACATTTGTTGTATGATGCATTTTTTTAGCAACGTTTTTAATTATACTATCAAATGTTTTCTTTAATTCCTTTTTATTTAAATCTGTCGGAGTATTAATTAATTCTGCCAAAACCATTTGATTCGCAGACCATGTTCTGTACATTTTTACTATTAATCGTGGATTATATTTTTTTAAAAACTGATTTACATGTTTTTCTGTTATTCGATAGATTACGCCTGTTTTTTCATCCTTATAGTAAAATAAATAATCAAAACTATTATATAATGCGTGTAATTTTTTAAATTGTTTCAATGCAAGTGGATGAGTTATTTGACCTTTGTTAAAAACCGATTTTTTTCCAACAAACGAAATCGTTATTTTATTTTCATTTATTTTTACATGATTACAATTTAAAGTACTTACACCGTATGTATCATATAAATGTTTATATTTTTCATTACCTATTCTGAAATTACATTTATCAACAATAAACAATATCAATGATATAACGGTTTCTTTTGATGGTATTCTATCATCTTGTGATAAATGATTTAATATATCTTTTCTTATTCTTTTTATTTTTCTTCCAAAATAAATTAAATCACAAAATTTTATTTCCTTTTGCTCTTCAATATATTCTGGATTATATGTATACTGTTTCCTATTTTTATTATCGGTTGAAATAGCAAATACTTTTGCATTAATATCAGAATTTATTAAAACGTGGTTGTATGCTGGGGGGATTCTCAAAGATTTTATATGACTTAACATTTTTTTATTCTTGAGTATATTTCCATTTTTTATATGCTTATAAATAGGATTTTTCTTTGTTTTTATTCTGATAATATCCATTATATATATAGTATATATTATTCTATGATTATTCTATGATTATTCTATGATTATTCTATGATTATTCTATGTATATTTTATGAATTATAATCTTGTTGCCATTTTTTCTCTAGATAATTCTCTTATGGCCTCCGCCGTTTTTTTATGTTTTCCTTCCAATAATTCTATCATATCCCATGGTTGATTTAGTTTTAAACTAAATCCAGTATTACTGATACCTCTACAATGATTTGAAATAATTAATACTTTTTCACCCTTTTTAATATTGCCAACTTTATATATTATTTTTATTACATCTTTTAAAGTATAATATTTTATATTTTCATTTCTTTCTTGGCGTAATTTGTAAAATTCATATAATGCCTGATTATACTTTAAAACCTTATCTAAATTTTGATATCTTGTTTTATGTTGAGAATTATTTTTAATATTAAGACCCATTTTAGTTTTCATATCTATTTTTTTTGTTCTCGTAATATCATCATACAAATTATTTAAATCCATTATATTATTATTTGTTAATTCAAGTATACCTAATACGTCAATACTATAGCCCGCATCATAACTATATTTTACATTTGGTGGCGGATTATTAACATGATATTTCATAAGATTAACAAGTCTTTGTGTAGTTTTTGTTTCTGGGCGTTCCAAATATTTTTTTAAAAATCCAGAATCTTTATACATTTGGTATTGATGTGAAAAATAATCGACGGCTTTGCCAGAATTTTGTTTTGTTTTATTTTTATTGGCTATAAAATAATTACTTAAAGTTATATAATCGTCAATAATTTTTAATTCATTAAAAGATTTAGTATTATATAGAGCTTTAAATAATGTATCTTTATTTATGTGATGAGCACCATTTATAATATTATTTTTAATAAAGTAATTTCTTAAACCACTTGAACTTAGACGACCAAAGGATTGGGTTGTATATATAACTATATTATCTTTATTTATGTCTTTATCTAAATGATTAAAATATAAACGTTCACTAGCATCCCATTTCATATTAGTTAAAGAACAACTTATACCATGACTACCTAAAAAAAAAACTCTGTAATTTTTATAATCGTCTGATTTCACCGAATTTATATTTTCTATTTGTTTATATAAATTATGTAATATATGAATACCTTTTGTCGGAAATAAATAATTGTAAATTATTGTTTGAATGAATAATGATAAATCTGGGAATATTTCTTCTATTTTTTCGAAAGTTAAAAATTGTAACTCTTTTTTAGTTAATTTTTTTAATTTATTAACATTTTCATGACTTCGTGCACCAAAAAAATAATAAAAATTTTTTTCTACCCATTCATTTTTGTCTTCTTCACTCCATTCATCTTTTATTATAGATTTATCTTTCATTAACATATCCTTGATTTCGACTAATTTTTTATATTCGATTGTTAATTTTTTTATTTCCTTTGGTGATAATAAACGTTTAACCATATTATTAAAATCGTCCAATGAATAAATATACAATACTAAATCTAAAATTGTATTAATTTCTTTTGGGAATAATTTTTTATTTTTTAAATATGGCATATTTATTTGGTCATACCATTCATTTAAAGTTATATTACTGATTTTTTCTTTCATTTGTTGTTCTATTTTTTTTTCATAGGCTTTAAAAAATTTTGTATTAAATTTAATTTTTTTATATTCGTCTATTAGTTTTACACGTTCTTGTTTATTTATTATTTTATTTTTTTTTAAAAAAATTTCAAATTCTCCAATATTTTTAAATCTATTATATAGTTGGTGTGTATCATATAATTTGTTTTCATGAAAAAATAATATATATTTTTCTAATTTATTATCTTTTAACCAATGTTCTACCCACAAGTATTCAGTTAAATTTTGTTTTAGTTTTTTTGAATATTGAGTTCCCAATTTTACTACATTAGAATACTTAATTTTACGCGTGGGGAATTTAAATTTTTTTCCTTTTAGTTCCATTTTTTTATTACTCATAATAGGTTTTAATTTTTTTTTACTTGGTTTTATAGGAATAGGCATTTGTGTTTTTGGTCTCACCAAGTTTTGTGAACCATTATTTATTTGATAATATTCATTTGGAGTATCATTTCTTTCTAAATTAAAATTATTATCAAAATAATTCTTTTTAACTTTTTTCGAAAGTTTCATATATATATATATATATATATATATATATATTTAATATTATTATTTTTGTAAATTAAGAAAATTAAAAAAAAGGAACAAAAAAAATAAATTTTATTTTATATATTTATTAAATCATTTTTTTTAATTACATCATTGTAGCACCACAATCAATAAGCATATTCTTATAGGTTGACTTATAAAACCATGCATTTTGAGATGGCATCCAAAATCCTTCAAAGAAATACTTTTCACCGGCACGACCATCTCCGTTTGGATGAAGAAGATATCCACGTCCATGCTTAGAAACGGTCATATTGTAAAATTCCCCATCACTTTCGTCTTCGTCTTCATTCTCGGTATCTGTATCATCATCATCTTCTTCTTCAATATTTTCTTCCTCTTCATCATTAGTGTCGGATGCGACGTCCTCTTCTTGGTCGTTTGTAACTACTTCAGAAATATAAACGGCACCACGATTGACCAGGCTATCAAGTTGGCTACGGCGAAAAACCCAACCCACAAGAGTATCATTCCAATAACCATTTTCAAAATACTTCATACCATAATAAATATTGTCTTCTGTTGCAGTTAGAAGAATCCCATTCTTATAATCGGTGACAGTCATATCGGTAAAGATATCGTAAGAATTGGATTCGGAATCATTATTAGTATCAGAAATATATTCGGCTCCCATATTAATCAGAAATTGATATGAAGACAACTTGAAAAACCAAGCATAATGCTTGGGAATCCAAAACCCATCATAGAAATACTTCGTGCCTTCGCGAATATCATCCGATGAGGGCCTGAGAAGATAACCCCGGCCATACTTTTCAAAAGTCATATTTGAAAAAGTTTCATCATTATTTTCAAACTTAACATGTGTATTAGTAATGGTTTGAGAACCATTACCATACATGAGAGAACCCCGAGGATATGACTTATAAAGTTGAAATTGAATATCTCCCGTATTGCTTGATTTGAGAGTATTCATGAAATAGATTGCGTCATTCTTTGTTGCAAAAAAGTCAGATTGGAAGATAAAAGACCCCGAAAGAAATGCGTTAACAGAATACATGGAAGAAGACATAATTATATTTAGGTAATATACAATATAAAAATTCAATTTTTTTTTTAATAAATATTTTAAGATTATTTTCTATATAAATAAATGGAACAGTGTTATATTTGCTACGAAGAAATACCCAATATTTTAATTTGCTCATGTAATCATCAAATATGCAAACATTGTAAGAAAAATTTAGAAAAATTTAAGATAATAAAATGTCCGTATTGTAGAAAAGAATTATCATATAGTGAAAATAACAATAATTTTTTTTTTAATATAGTAATATTTCATACAATAGTGTTAATTCTTTTCAAAATATGTTATGCAATATTAATTTATATTTTATTAAATAAAATAGAATCTAATCCAAAAAATAAAAAAGTGTATTTTGGTATAGTTATATTTAATATTATGCTGATAGACTTATATAATATTAATTATTATTTTAGAATAACTCCTAGAAATTATACTACAATTTTGAAATATGGATATTTATATACATTTTATAATATAATATTGGTTGTTATGATAAGTAATTTTAAAAATAATTATTACGCATTTATAATTATTTTAATTAATACAATTCTTACCCAGATTATTCCATTCTTGGTATCAATTATTTATGAAGTTGCAAAATTTTTAAGTAATATTATAGATACAATTGAAAAATTTAAAATATCAAAAATAAAAATCTATGAAATTGACTATGTATAGTAAATTTCAATTTTACATTATTATAATTTATTTTAGTTTATAATATTGTTTAAATTTTTATAAAATTGTTGCACTTTTAGCAATACTTCTTCGGTTTTATTAAATTCTTCTAGTATTTTTTCATCCAAATATTGGTTAGTGAATGGATTTTTTTTTGTATTTATTAAATGTCTATAAATTGTATATTTGTCAATAAAAATCTGATTTGGCAAATATACTGGATGACATATAATTGAATAAGTTAATGGGTCTAACATGGAATCTTCGATATCATCTTCATTAATTAAATCTTTTTCAACATTTTTAATAAATAATTTTAGTAATATTTTTTTATTAAATAATTCTGAAATAGATAGCCATTTTTGTTTATTAAAATCAATTATTCTATTTGAAAATATATATGTTATTTTATCATAATTATCCTCTATTAATTCATAAAATATTTTTTCGAATAAATTTAAAAAACAATATTTTAAATTAAAATTTTCTACTATATCAATATTATTATTTTCTATGTATTCACTTAATTTTTCTATATTACAATATTTACTTTTTGTAAGATTAAAATCATAGTAAAAGAATTCATCTAATAATATAAAATCTATAAAATCCGTAATTGTTTCTATAAAATTATTTCTATTTTCATAAGTTAAAAATAAATTAAACGAATAATTTAACTTTTTCAAAATACGAATATTATAATATAATTTTATACACAAATCGTTTAATTTATTTTTAGACACTTCTTTAATATTATCAAAAGATACATCATCAAATAATTCTGAACCAATATAATCCATATAGTAATTAAATGTAAGTTTTATTTTAGGAAACAGTTCTTTTATTTCAGTTATTAAAAAATAATTTATTTTTTTTATATTTTTCGATGATATAGTATTATTTAAATCTAGTATTTTAATAAATAAATTTAAAAAATTTTTATTTTCTATTTCACGATTATATATTTTATAATATATGTTAAATATATTATTTATCCATATATTATAGTTGATTTTAATATCATTAACTAAAAGTTGATTATTATAATTACATATTTGGTTTTTGTCACTAAATATATTAATCAAAATTTCTAATGCTTGTTCTTGTAAATAACTATTAAAATTTTTTTTATGATGCAAAATATTTCTTAATAATACTATAGTATTTTTTTGTAAATAATGTGTATTTTTTTTTATGTTATAGTAAACTAAATAATTAGATATAAATGTTTGATTACTAAAATATTTTTTTGTTTTGATTATATCATTTATAGTATTTTCAAAAAAAAAATCAAAATCTTTATATAAATAAACTATAGATAATTCGCGTAACATTTCAATCCGTTTATATAATTTTTTTTTATAATATTTTTTCATATAGTTTTCCAATTCTAATTTTTTAATTTGTGTCAATTCGTATTCGCGCAAATATTGCTCATCTATATAATTTACTAAACCATAATCTATTAATTTTAAACATAATTTGTGTAACACATCATTTTCATATTTATTATTTAATTTTATTAATAATAACGTAATATTAATAGTGCGTTTTTCTAAGTTAATTGATTCACTATTAATATTTTCTGGAAATTCAAGTATAGAATTATATACAGTTTTTGTTTTAATAATATACTTATTTATATAATTTTTTATTAAATCTATCATACTTTTCATATGATTCGAATTTTGAAATAATTTGCAAAATAAATTATAGATTTTATCGATATCTTGTATTGAAATATAATCTTTCGTCATAAATATCGAATTTAATATATTTTTATGATATGTATAATTTATTAATGAACTATCCATAATAATATTTTTAGTTATTTCATTTGAAACAATTAAATTCCAAAATTTAAAACGTTCATTAAACGAAAAATTATTGCGTAAAAAATGAGTACATATAGAAATTATTTTTTCTTTTAAATCTTCATTTTTAAATGATTCAATTAATTCATCTAATAATATATTTTCATGTATCTTAATTAATTTACAAAATTCATTTTTTCCCTCATATGTATTTAAATAATTAGATAACATATGATTCATATATTTATTTTATCATTTTATTTTAAATGTATTAATTATTCATAATTAAAATATTATTATATTTTATGCAAGGATTATTAGGTCAAATACAAAAAGGCAAAAAGTTAAAAACAGTTACAACTAAAAAAAAGAATTCAAAAGAGCATGGACGTAACTCTATGAGGCCTATGGGAATGGGAAATATTTTAAAAGAAATGGGAAAAAAAACAAATTTAAAATCTGTTAGAGTAAATCATAAAGTTAATAAAAGTAGAAAACAATCTAAAGAACTTAATCCAAGTTCTTCTGGATTATTTGGTAGAGCTATGGGAACTACCGGCGAATCTATTAATCAAAAACTTGCCAGACAAAAAAAAGAACGAAAACTTGGTTTTGCACCAGTTGCATTTAAATTTAAAAGTTCTTCTAAAGCGAAGCCCAAAGTTTTAGAAAAGCACAATATAGCAACAAATTCAAAAAAAGTTTCCGTTAAATCTTATGTTGCAAAACTTGGACAAGCAGAAGGAGAACTTAAATTTTTATATAAAAAAAAACCTCAATTACGTTCTAAATCATCTGGAAATAATCAACACAAATTTGGTCAACATTTACTTAAGAAAACATCTGGTTTTAAACCTAAACCATCACTAAAATCTAAACCTAAACCTAATCCTAAACCTAAACCTAATCCTAATCCTAAACCTAAACCTAAACCTAAACCTAAACCTAATCCAACACAAAAAATGTCAAAACAAGTTAATTCTGATAATATGGAAGTAAATAATGAAACTTCATTAAACTTTAATCCTAGAACAAACGATTCTGAATGGCGTAGAGCATATAACCGCACATTCAAATAAAAAATTATTTTTAATTTATTTTTAAATTATTTTTAATTTATTTTTAATTTATTTTATAAATTAAAAATATTGGTATATATTATAAATATGTCTTTTAAGATTGACCCTAAATTTACCAAAGCAGCCAAAGCAGCCAAAGTTAATTCCTCTCCAGAATCAAATAATAACACATTTGGTAAATTAAGTAGTAATACTTCTATTGAAGAAACACCAGGTTTTAAAAAAGTGAAAGAAGCTTATAATTTTGCAAAATTAAAGGCAGGTCCCAAAACATCCGTAAAAGGGACTAAATTATCTTCTTTTCAAATAAACCAAATACGTGCAAGACGCGCAGCAATTAGATCTTCATCAAGTTCAAATTCATCTGAATTTCCTCCCGCACCTATTCCTAAAAAATTTAATTCTAAAAAAGGAAATCATCTTAAAAACTTATTCTCTAAAACGGGAAATCCAACTGTTAAACCTAATTCCGTGGTTAAATCCAAGTCCGCGGTTAATTCTAAACCTGTGGTTAATTCTAAACCTGTGGTTAAACCTAAGCCCATGGTTAAACCTAAGCCCATGGTTAAACCTAAGCCCATGGTTAAACCTAAGCCCAAGGTTATACCTAAGTCCAAGGTTATACCTAAGTCCAAGGTTAAATCCAAGCCCGCTATATATGTACACCCGAATGCAAAATCTAAAAAGACGGAGAATCCATCCCGTTTAGCACCTAAAACACGTAAACTTAATGTTAAACCTCATGAACAAATAAATCCATTTACCGGTGAAGTAGTAAGACCATCGGTGCGTAACTTAACACAAAACTATCAAAGAAGATTATCGAATAAATATAAATCACCCAAACCGATGCCTTTAAAACAATCAAATCTAGTTAAACAAAAACAAAAAAATTTAAAACATAGCGCTAAAAAGCAAATACAATCAGGTAGAAACAATTTAAAAGCACCCCAATCTGTAAGAAATAGAAGAAACATGTTTTCAAAATCGGCTGAAGCAGCATCTGCGGCACAAAGACGTAATAGTTCTGGAAGCAAATCGGCGGCACAAAGACGTAATAGTTCTGGAAGCAAATCAGAGGCACAAAGACGTAATAGTTCTGGAAGCAAATCGGCGGCACAAAGACGTAAAAGTTCTGGAAGCAAATCAGCTGCACCATCCAACTCGGTTTCGATGGAAATGGACACACCACCCTCATATGAAGATACTTTAAATGAATTATTTGGGCAACTATTACCTTGGGAACAAATAATTGCTACAAAATTTGCAAATGAAATCCATGGTACATTTCGGGCTATTTTAGAAGAACTTAACAGAAGAAATGAAACTAATATTTTAGGCTTTTTCAAATTATATGTATATTTTCTTCATACAAATAATTTACTAAAAGAGCAACAATTAGAATCAAATAATGATGCTATAGTAATATTTTTTAATTATTTTTATCCAGAATACATTAAAGAATTCAGCCGTAACAAAGGAAACCATGCCAAAAATTCTAATGAATTAAATTTATTTGTAAACAGATTTATTAATAATTTAAAAAAAGAAAAAATGGTTAAACTTTTAAAATGGAAATAAATAATTAATAACATTAGTTACCCAAATTCCAATTATTTTTAATAATTAGTTTAAATAATAAAAAAATAATATTTTGTTATTTAATATGTTTGCTCTTATTTTAGCTGCGGGCAATGGGACACGTATGAAATCGAAAATTTCAAAAGTTTTACATAAAGTAAATAATAGACCAATGTTACTTATATTAATAAATAAATTAATATGTATAAAAAAAATTAAAAAAATAATTATTGTTGTAGGTAGTAATAAAGATGATATAAAAAAAATGTTACTAAATAATTTAGATTTAACTATTTATAATAATTTAGAATTTATAGAACAAAAAGAAAGATTAGGAACAGGCCACGCTGTCATGGTATGTAAACCTTATTTATCAAATTATATAGAAGAAAAATCGTTAATATTATTTGCGGATGTACCATTAATTACTAAAGAAACCTTAGAAAGTTTCATTAATAATAGTATTGAGAATGATATTACATTAGCAATATGTAAAACAAATACACCAACTGGTAGTGGTCGAGTAATCTTGGAAAAGGATTTTATAATAGATTCTATAGAAGAAAAAGATTGCACCGAGGAACAAAGAAAAATAAATTTAATAAATACAGGTTTATATATTATTCAAAATAAGTTAATTGTTAACTATATTGATTTTATAAATAATAATAATACTCAAAATGAATATTACTTACCAGATATTATGAAAATATTAATTAATAATAACTATAAAATTAATTCATATATGATTCAAAATAATAAAGAAATATTAAATGTTAATAATCCAGAACAATTAGAATTAGCAAATAAAATATTTTAATATTATAATATTATAATATTATAATATTATAATATAATGGATAATAATAAAAATAAAAATACTTACAAAGAAAAAACACAATTTGAAATATATTCTAAAAGATTATTTAATATTGGATTAATTATAACATTAATATGGACAATTATTTTTATTGTTTGGCTTTTATATAATTTTGATAAATTGGATGATGTAAACTATTTTAATTATTTCAAATGTTTTATACATACTACAATAAGAAAAACTAATTTTATGAGAATAAATGGCGATGATTGTATATTTTCTAATAGTAAAGGATTATATGGTATTATTAAATCAAAAATCATTAATTAGAAGCACTATAAGTAGGTGGCATAATTAAGTTACTATTTGAATTGTTATAAACATCATCATTTTCATCATTTATCTCTTCATATTTTGGAGGTATTCTCAATTCTGAAGGTTCATTTGTTATAGTTTCGGTACTGCAACATACATATATATATGTTTTTAGAATAGATACACCCAATATAGTTCCTGTTAAAAAATAAATTTCAAATGGAGACATAAATATAAAATATATTCTTTTTTAAATTATTTTATTGTTAAATACTATTATTATTTATAAATTTATTAATAAATTAAAACTAAATTATTTATCATCATCATCATCAATTTTAGGAGCAACAAAATATTTAATATACCCAGTATCTAAGAAAGAGTAATTTAGTTGAATAGGCATATCTGGATTTGTAATAATATCAATAGTTTTACTTAGATTATAACCTTTAGCAAAATTATTAATAAAACTAGTAGTATATGATTTATTGTATTCGTCTGTCGACTTATTTTCAATTTTATAACTGTTTTTATTTATAGTTAAATCTGTTTCAGTCATATCACCTTTACATGTAACTTTAAATGCTTCATCAATCGTAAAATTTAAAGAATCACCAATATCAACAAAATCTTTTATTAAATTGTAAAAATATTTAGAATCAAATGAAATTTTTTGACTATCTTCGTCGTCTGGAATATCAAGTTCCTCTTCGTCAATACAAATAAGTCGCATTTTATATTTCTTGTTATAATTATCATTAATAAAAGATACTGTAACAAAGTCTTCTTCAAATATAATATTTAATTCATCATTATTTGAACAATTATTGATAATTTTACAAAATATCGATAAGTCAATACCTTTTTTGGTTGGATTAATACAATTATAAACATTAAAATAATCGCTCGGTATAAATGTTTTTATAAGAGAAATATGAGAACTATCCATGGCTATAATCGATATACCATCGTCATTAATAGCAAAGTTAACTTCATTAACAAATACTTTTATGAAGTTAAATATGCATTTGAAATTTTGAATATATTTGGTTATGAAGCCAACTTTCTTAGGATCAATGTTACTAATAAGTCGGCTATCTTGAATTTTCAATTTCATAATGATAACATTATTTTTTATTTAAGTTATTTTCAATTTTATTTCCAAAAACATTTTCATTACAATACGATAAATATAGAAAATTATCTTCATCTTTATATTCTTCATATAATGATATTATACTATTTGACGTTGGTGCTAAAATAGAATCATTTATAAATAAAAATAGAGTTTCAGATGGATTTAATTCAATTCGTTTTCTTAAAATAACTAAAAATTGGGCTAAAGTCAAACCGTGTGGAACTAAGAATTTATTTTTAGATACCACTTTAAGTTTACATTTAGATGATTTTTCAACAATTATTGGTATTCTATCTACATATTTAGTTAGCATTTTTTGAGACTCTTTTTTCCGATGTTCAATTGAGAATGTTTTTTTAAATAAACTCATATATCTATATAAAATAAATTTTTTTTAAATAATTAATTTAAAAATTGATTTATTTAAAAATCTTTAACGGCTATTATTATTATTATGACACACCGACAAATAACAAGCAATGATTTACAGTGTGATATTATCCCTAAAATTAAAATACCCTTGAAACCACATCAAAAAACTATGATTTATGCTATGCAAAAATTAGAAACTTCTTCTGGAATTGATATTAGTCAAGATGAGGATGTAACAAATAAATTAGAAATATCAATGGGTATTTTAGGAGATTCAGTTGGTAGTGGAAAATCTCTAACAATGTTAGGTCTAATTGCTTCAGGAAAAAATAATTTAGATAAAAAGATAACAAAAACAACTTATATTAATAATAATAATTTTACAATACAAGTTTCTCAAAAAATTAACATTATTAATACTAATCTTTTAATTGTATCTCATACAATATCTAAACAATGGGATACATATATTAAAGATTTAACCGATTTGAAGTATTTGTCTATTTTTAAAAACAAAGATATAGATAATTTAAAAGGAAAAAATGTTATAGAAGAATTTAATAAATATGACCTTATCATTGTAAGTTCTCCAAGAGTTAGAAAGTTTCATGATATTTTAAGAAATATGGATAATATGTTTTGGAGAAAAAATTATTTTTTGAGGCTAATAATTGATGAAGCAGATTCGATTTTATTTAACCCATCGATTTCGTGTGTGACTATTAATAGCGTATTTCAATGGTTTATTTCATCCTCTATTAATGCTTTACAATTTCCAAGTGGAAAAACTCTTTATGCAAATCAACATGGAGACACTAGAAGTTATTATGATTATTTAAATGGATATATGTATAGAAGACACATTAATGGGGTTCAAAACAAAAGTTTTATAGTAAATATATTTGGTCATATTTTTCAATCTTCTTACAAAAGTAAAATTAATAACATAATATATCTAAAAAATGATGATAATTTTATTAGAGACTCATTTATGTTAGAAGACCCAGTATTAAATACTATTATGTGCAAAGATAATACCAATTATAAAATTTTAAAGAATATTGTCAACAATGATATTATTAATTTGATAAATGCGGGTGAAATTGATGGAGCCATAAATAAATTTAATTGTCAAAAAACTACAAAGACTAATTTGGTAGCAACTATAACTGCCGAACTTGAAAATGAATTAAATAATAAAAAAATAGAATATGAAATGCGATGGAAAATGTCATTTAATAATAAGCAACATGTAATAGAAAAAATTTCATTAGAAATATATAAATTAATTAATAAGATTAATCTTATTAAAGATAGACTTAAAGAAAATAATATGTGTCCCATTTGTTATGATACCCCAGAAAATGATAGTATAGCTAAGTGTTGTAATACTACATTTTGCTTAGAATGTATTACATTATGGTTAAATGAAAATCATTCATGCCCACATTGTAGAACACAATTAGATAATTCAAATCTTATTATTATTACCAGTGAACATTTAGCAAAAAAACAGGAAACTGTAAAGTTAGATGATAAATTATCTAATATAGATAGATTACTAAAGGATATCTTTCAAAAAAAAAGGGATTCTAAAGTTTTGATTTTTTCAGAATATGAAAATATTTATACTGATATTAGTAGTATTCTTTACAAGCAGGGAGTTAGAAATTCTACAATTTATGGAAACACCGCTTATATTAATAAAACAATTGAAAAATTTAAATCAGATAATGAATCAAAAATAGATGTATTGTTCTTAAATTCGCGATTTTGTGGCAGTGGATTAAATATGGAAAATGCAACAGATGTTATAATATATCATTCTATGAGCGAAGAACTTGAAAAACAAGTTATTGGAAGAGCTCAACGACCTGGTAGAAAAAGCCGACTAAATATTTGGAAATTATGTTATGAAAATGAACTTAATACAAATTAATTATAAATATCTTATATCTTATATCTTATATCTTATATCTTATATCTTATATCTTATATCTTATATCT
>ENA-UOXV01003035-UOXV01003035.1-marine-metagenome-genome-assembly--contig:-NODE-3035-length-21104-cov-6.680602_pt1 | contig 21104 bp, 21 predicted proteins | sample MGYA00238165_ERZ766961 | MGnify/ENA primary metagenome ERZ766961 (study PRJEB28924, sample SAMN03173240) | marine metagenome | biome: Marine; feature: Water; material: Subsurface seawater | place: North...
TTAATTTAGGTTATATGAAGCAAAAAATTTGTATGGTTGGATTGGCAAGTGGTTTAGTTTTGGGAAATTTAGGATTTACCCATTGTAGCATAGAAGAAATTGGAGTTTTAAGATCTATTCCTAATATTTCTATAGTTGTTCCATCCGACCCATTTGAGCTATTTAAAGTCTTAAAAGAAGCAGTAAATTATAAAAATTCTTTATATATCAGATTAACAGCTGGCACAAATACTAGAATTATAAATTCAAAAGATTATAAATTTAAAATTGGAAAAGCTATAGAGATAATGTCCGGAAGTGATGTTGCTATAATTAGTTGTGGTAATATTTTAGGAAATTGTATTGATGCAGCCGTTTCATTGAGAAAAAATAAAATTAGTTGTTCAGTAATAAATATGCATACCATCAAGCCACTAGATAAAAAAAAAATTTTTGAAATTTCTAAAAAATTTAAATTAATTATTACTGTAGAGGAACATAATATAATTGGAGGCTTAGGAAGTGCAGTTGCTGAAGTATTATCAGGTGTAATTAGCAACACAAAACTAGTAAGGCTAGGAGCTGATGATCATTATTCTTCAGGTGGAAGTTATGAATACTTAAAAAATATTTATGGATTATCCGTACAAAAAATAATAAGAACCATTTTAAAAAATTATGAAAAATAAGAACAAATATATAGAAATTTTTATAAAATCTTTGTCGATTGATAAGAAAAAATTCAAAGAAAGTATTAAGTACAATGATATTCCGGAGTGGGATTCTATTGGTCATATGACACTAATGTCTGATTTAGAAGATGGATTTAAAATTTCAATAGATACGGACGATGTTATTGACTTTAGTTCTTTTAAAAAAGGTATTCAAATTTTAAAAAAATATAAAGTTGTTTAAATAGATTTTTTTTTTATAAGTTTAAACAATTTATTAGCCAGTTTTAAATCCTCGTGATTATCTATATCTACTGACTCAAATTCCTTTAAAACTAAAAAATTTACATTCATGTTATAGAAAATTTTCTTTTTAATCCATGCGTCTAATCTAAATAGATCTAATTGTCCTGAATTATAATAGTAATTTGCTAAATCTTGTGTTCTCATTATTTTTTTTTTTATATCAATTGGTTTTAGGTTTTTATTATTAAACTTAAGAGCTCTTTCAATTGGATGAGGAAATTTTTTAACTGCTGTTACATATTCTGCTTTTTTTAACATTTTAGAACATTTAATAATCATATTTTTGTCTACAAAGATTGATGTTGGGTATAATACAAAAATATTAATTTTTTCTCTTTTATTTAAAATTACCTTTTTAATAAAGTCGTTTATTACATCTTTTATTATAGCATGATCATTTGAAAGTTTTTTTGATCTAATATAAGGTACAACCGCACCATATTTTAAAGCCACTTTTTTAATTTTTATTGAGTCTGTTGAGACATAGATTGTCTCAAATAATTGACTTTTTTTTGCATTTTCTATTACTCTTTGCAAAAAGGGCTTACCTAAAAAATTCAATAAATTTTTATTCTTAATTCGCTTACTTCCTCCCCTTGCAGGAATTAGGCATATTGTTTTTGTTTTCATTTTTTATTTGTTTGAAGTTTAATTTCCTATCAATAGCTCTAGAAATAAATAAATTCAATTATTAATAATTTAATTTGTTTAAACAAAATTCTATAATATAAGCTTAATTGAATATGGAACCAAATAAATATTTTGAAAGTGTAATTAAAGATAGAAGCAAAGAAAGAGATATTGATATTTCAAATGAACTTGCAAAAAGAGAAGTTGACACTATTTTTTTTTTACTTAAAAATTTTTATGGAATAAATTTTACTGGCACAAACAATACAGTCGTTGATATTGGTTGTGGAGACGGATATTTGAGTGAATTTTTTGAAAAGAGGGGATTTTCTTATAAAGGCTATGACATTGGTGATTTGAACATTGAAAAAGACAGAATTGATCGCGAAGATAATTCTGTAGATCTTGTAATTAACATAGGATTGATTGAAGCTTTAGGAAATATTGAAAACTTAATTAAAGAATCCAAAAGAATTTTAAAAAAAGGTGGTATTTTTTACACTTTAACACCCAATTGGCAAAAAGATTATAAAAACTTTTATAATAACCCTATTCATAAAACTCCATTAACTCCAAATTCATTACAACAAATATTAACATCCATGTATGAATTTAATAACGTGCAAGTATTTCCAGGACTAAGGTGTAAACCAAAATGGTATTATTCAGGAAAGCTAAAATTTGAAAAAGCTTATTATTTATTACCGTTTAACCAATATGCTCATGTAAAAGAAAGAAGTTTATACAAGAGAAGTTTAATAAGAGATTTAATTCCAGATTTTTTAAAAGGACATTCAAGATCAGTAATAGCTATAGCAAAAAAATAATAACTGTGAATTTTTTAAAGAATTTTTTAATAGAAAATAATTATAAAAAATTTAATTATAAAAATTTTGATAACAATAATTATAAAAATGGTTCAAAAATTTTAATTGAATTTAATGCGTTTCATCCAACACATTTATGCTTTTCTTATGTTTCAAATTTTTTAGCCAAAAAATATAAATCAGAAATAATCGCATATAATAATTATGCAATCATTTCTTCACCTCTTATTTCAAATCTTAAAAATAAAATAAAATGGTGCATAGGCAAATTTTTTGGTTTGAAATCATTTGGTATTTATAAATCTTTTGGAACAAAAGAAATTATCAAGCCTGATATTGAAAAAAGTATAATAAAAAAAAATGAAAATACTGCAAAAAAAATTTTAAAAAAAATAACCAATAAGGAAAAATTACTAAAAGTAAAATTTGACAACATAGAAGTTGGGGATTTTATCTATGACACATATTTAAAAAAATTTAATGAACCATCAGTTAATATTAATTCAGAAAATTTTAAAAAATTATTTTTAGATTTTTATAAACTATATTTTTTTTGGAAGACTTACTTTGATAAAAATAAAGTTAAAGCCGTAATTGGCGTTCACTCATGTTACTCATATGGATTAATTTTAAGAATTGCTTATAAAAAGTCAATACCCACATTTGCTGTAAGTTATAGATGGATATTTAGATTAAGTAAAAAAATGAAATATATTAATGGACAATTTATAAATTATCGAAAAACTTTTAAAAAATTAAATCAAAATTTAAGAACTAATGGAAAAAATGAGGCAAATAAAAAATTAAGATTAAGGTTCAGGGGAAAAGGTGGGGCCAATGTAGATTTAATTACAAGTCAAAATTCATCTTTTAAAAAAAAAAGATTTAAGCCATTAATAAAAAAAAGTAAAAGAATTAAGATTTTAATTGCACCACATGATTTTTTTGATGCAGTTCATATTTATGGCAACATGTTTTTTAACGATTTTTATGAATGGTTAAATTTTTTAGGAAAAATTAGTGAAAATACTGAATACGACTGGTACATAAAGAATAGACCAAATCATCCAGGTAAATTCAAAATATATCAACCATACACACAAAAGATAATTGAAGATTTCTCCAAAAAATTTAAGAATATAAAGTTGCTACCAAATGAATATTCACACCATCAAATAATTCATGAAGGCATAGATTTTGTTTTAACATGCTATGGTTCAGTAGGTATAGAGTATGCTTACTATAAAATTCCAGTAATTAATGCATCAAAAAATAATCCACATAATAATTATGATTTTAATATCAATCCTAAGAATAAAAAAGAATATATATTTTTATTAAAAAACTTAAAAAAATATATTAATTTTGGAAAAAAAATCTCCAAAGAACAAATCAAAGAATATTATTTTATGAGACATATATTTTTAGATAAAAATTGGATGTTTAGAGATTTAAATAAAATGATTAAATTTGTGGGTAGTTATGATAAAATTTGGTCACATAAATTATATGAGTATTGGATGAAAAATTACGATATGAAAAAAAAAGAAAAAATAAATTCTCAAATTAAAAACTTTTTTAATAGCAATGACTCACACATATCAATTAACCATAGAACAAACAGAATATGATTTATAAAGGAAACTATAATTTTTTTAAATTTAATGAGAGAATGTTATAATTATCCATTACGTAAAAAATAAAATTTTAAAATGACAACAAAAAATTTCTTAAAGTCAAAAGAAAGTTATTTAAATATAAAACACTCTGGAAAATTAAAAAATAACTTTATAAATAAAATAGTTTAATATTTTTTTAAAATAACTTCATTTGCAAAATTAGTTGAGTTTTTATTAATAGAATAAATTTTATTAAAGATTTTTTTTTGTTTCTTCCAAATTATATCATTTGGTTTAAATAAAGCCTTTATCATTAATTCTTTTATATTTTTTTTTGTCATACTTACTGAAATACCAACAATTTGATGAAGTGAAACTTTAGGAAAATTTGTTTTATTATTATAAGTTCTGAAAAATTCTATACTAGGTTTTCCAGAATATAATCCATCCAAAAGAGCAGAGGAGTCAAAAGAGGATAAAACTGCATCTGTATTTCTGGCTAATAGAATAAGAGGATCCTTTTTAATTTCCCAAAATTTTTTATCATAATTTTTAAGTATATTTAAGTATTTTGGATTATTTCTAAATGGATGGATCTTAAAAATTAATTTGGAATTTTTAAATTGATTATTAGATGTAAATATCTTCATGAAAGAATTCAGATCATCTTCGAGTAAATACTCTTTATTTTTTGGCAATAGTCCAAAATCAGAATTATATGCAAAAAGAATTTTTTTTCTTTTATCTATAAATTTTATCTTATTTTTTTTTTCAATTTTTTTAAGCCACCAAGTATCATAACTAGGATTTCCAATAGTAATCATCTTCGACTTATTAATAGCTTTAGACCAGTAATTAAAATCATATTTTGATATTAAAAAAACATAATCACAAAATAATTTTTTTCTATAAAACTCAAAACCTTTTCTTTGAAAAAAAGTTAATGGTGAACTTGGATAATTAAATATTATTGGTTTTTTTTTATATTCAAATAAAGCTTTTATCCATGATGAATTATTTCCATATTCTGTAAACACAAAGTCGAACTCTTTATTGAATCCAATATTTTTTTTTAAATTTTCTACATTGTGAATTTTTTTATAAATAAAAGTACTTAAGTTTGATGAAATATTGATTTTAATTATTCTTAAAAATTTAGATAAAATTTTCCAGAATAAGTTCTCCATTTTTCTTGGCCAAAATACTTTTTTAGTAATTTGTTTTAAAATTAAATAATTTGGATTTTTTTCAATTCTAGGAAGTATTGTTTCTGTGGAAAGAAATATATAAATATTTAGAGTTGATCTCATTTGATAAAGCACTGGTGTTATCCAATCGAGTTCTGGTTGTCCTTTTCTTATCACTAAAAGGACATTTATTTTCTTCATGATTTATCGATAATGTAATTTTTTTGATTTAAAAGAACTTTATAGAACTTATATTTGCGATTTATTGAAGTGTAAAGTTTATTGTGTTAATTAACTGCTTTATAGAAAAATTCAATCTCATGAAATATTGTATTAAATGCCTAGAGACAGATACTAGACCTAACACAAAAATAGACTCAACGGGAATTTGTTTTGCATGCCAAAATTTTAAAAAAGATTTTGTTAAATATGATGAGGGATTTTTGTATGAGTATCTAGACAAGATGATTAAACTTCATCCAAGAAAGAAAAATAATAAGTATGATTGTGTAATAGGTGTTAGTGGTGGAAAAGACAGTTTGAGACAGGCTATCTGGGTCAGAGATAAATTAAATTTAATACCATTACTTGTTTGCGCACCTTATTCACCTGAGCAAATAACAAAGGCCGGTGCAGATAATTTATCAAATTTAATTAATCATGGGTTTGATTTGATAGTAACGGGCCCAGCTCCCGAAACCTGGAAAAAAATTTTAAAAAAAGGATTTTATTCAGGAAATTATATAAGAGGACCAGAGTTAGTTTTGCAATCATGTGTACCTGCAGCAGCAATAAAAAATGATATCGAATTAATTTTTTGGGGTGAAAGTCCAGCTAGCATTTGGAATGATAAAAAAACTAAGGCAAAAGATGAATTTGATGGAAATTTTTTAAGAAATTTAAATACATTAAATAACTGTGATACATCGTGGATGCTTGATCAAATTGATCACAAGTCAAAACTTATTCCGTACACATATCCCGATGTTATAGAATTTAAAAAAAAAAAATTACAAATAATTTTTTTAAATCCATTTTTGCATGACTGGTCATACATTAATAATGCAAAGTTTGCTGTTGCTAACGGTCTAAAAGTTAGAAATATAAATCCAGAACATGACGGGGATTTATATGGAATAACATCAATAGATGATACATGGGTACCAATAAATCAAATGATTAAATTTTATAAATATGGTTTTGGTAGAGCTTCAGATTATATAAATTTTGAAATTCGCAATGGAAACATAACAAGACATCAAGGAATTAATATTTTGGAAAAATATGATGGAAGATGTAGTCAAAAATTAATTAATAGTTTCTGTAAATATATTCAAATTTCCAAAGATGAGTTTTGGAGTCAGATAGCAAAATATGTTAACAAGGATTTATTTACAGCAAATAATCAGAGATCAAAAAAGTACAAACGAAAATTTAAAGTTGGATATGGAATTATATGAGAAAAAATATTTCTATAATTGATTATGGAATCGGAAATTATGCATCTTTGCATGGAATATTTAATAGATTAAATTGCCTAAGCAGAGTTACAAATGAGAAAAATGAAATTAAAAAATCAGATTTAATTATTTTGCCTGGTGTAGGTACATACAAACCAGCAATTAAAAAATTAAGAACAGATAAATTAGATAAACTTCTAAAATCAATGGCTTTAGATGGAAAGTTTATACTTGGTATTTGTTTAGGCATGCAAATATTATCATCATCATCAATTGAAGATGGATTTGAAAAAGGCTTAGATATTATTCCTGGTAAAATTGACCGTATTAAAGGTCACGATCACAATATTGGATGGTCGGGATTAAAACTAATAAAAAAAGATGATTATTTTAAAAATCTAAAAACAAATAACCAATATTATTTTCAACACGGTTATTCATATGATGGTCATAAAAGATATAAATTTGCAGAAACAGAAATTTCTCCAAAAATTACTGGCATAATAAAGTTTAAAAATACTGTAGGCGTCCAATTTCATCCTGAGAAAAGTCAGAAATCTGGTGAACAATTCTTTTTAAATATTTTGGGTAAAATTAAATGACAAATTTAAGACTTATATCTACAATTATAGTTAAAGATAAATTAGCAATTCAATCTTTTAATTATAAAGATTATTTACCGCTTGGAAAAGTAGAGATAATTGTAAAAAATTTTGATAGATGGAATTCTGATGAAATTTTAGTTAATTGTATAGACAGATCAAAAAAAAAGATAGGACCTGATTTTGAGCTGCTGGAAAAAATTTCTAGAGAAAATATTAGCACTCCAATTATTTATGGAGGCGGTATTAGAAATCTGAATGATGCAGTTTCAGTAATTAAATCTGGAGCTGACCGGATACTCTTAGAAAATTTAATTTATAATAATTACAAAGAATTAATAAAAATAAAAAAAATATTAGGGTCACAAGCTATTGTATTGTCATTACCATTACTATTAATTAACAAAAAGTTAAAACAATTTGATTATATAAACAACAAAGTTATTGATTTAAATCAAAATTTTAAAAATGCTATAAAAGAAAAACTTATTAGTGAAATATTATTAATTGATAAAAACTATGAAGGATCTTTACTGTCAACCTTTGATAGCAACATCTTAAAGGAATTAAAATTTGAATTACCATTAATATATTTTGGGGGAATTAATTCTGTTAATAAGATTAAAAAAATAATTAAAGATAAAAGAATTTCTGCTGTAGGTATTGGTAATAGTTTAAACTATTCTGAACACAGAATTCAAAAAATTAAAGATAAAATAGCTAAATTTAGAAAACCATTTTACAGTGAAAATATATGAAGAACGTAATTTATTGTAAAAAATGTTTATACACTTCATCACACCCTTTTGGAATAACTTTTGATGAAAAAGGTATATGCTCTGGGTGTCAAGTACATGAAGAGAAAAATAGTTTAGATTGGGATAATAGACTTGATGAGTTAAAAAATTTAACCAACAAATATAAAAGTAAAACAAAAAAAAATTATGATTGTATAGTTCCCATTTCTGGTGGTAGCGACTCATATTTTATAGTTCATATAGTAAAAAATATTTTAAGATTAAATCCATTACTTGTTTGTAATAATAAATATTTTAATACTGAAATAGGTATAAAAAATTTAACAAATCTTAGAATTAAATTTGATGCTGATATTTTGATTCAAAACCTAAATATAAATACTGTTAAAAAAATTACTAAATTTACTTTGAGTGAATTTGGAAATATCTATTGGCCTATAATAGCAGGTCAAACTGTTTATCCAGTGCAGATGGCAATAAAATACGAAATTCCATTAATAATATGGGGAGCGAATCAAGGGTTGGAACAAGTTGGAATGTATTCTCATTTACATAATGTAGAAATGTCCAGAAGATACAGGGAAGACCATGATTTATTTGGTAATGATGCAATAGAAATGAAGAATATTAAAAGCAATCTGAGCGAAAATGATATTTTTAACTACTTATATCCAGATGATAAATTGATTAATAAAATAGGCGTTAGGGGAATCTATCTTGGAAATTATATAAAATGGGATCCAACAAAGCAGCATAATTTAATGGTAAAAAAATTTAATTACAGAACTATGAAATTTAAAAGAACATTTGATGTTTTTGATCACGTTGATTGCTTTAATTACATGAATGTCCACGACATACTTAAACTTTATAAACATGGATATTCAAAAGTTACAGATCATGCATGTCGAGAGATAAGACACGGCAGGCTTACCAAAAATAATGCTATAGATTTAGTTAAATATTATGAAAAGCAAAAAATTATACCACCAAAACATTTGGCTGATTGGCTTGAAATAGATTTAAAATCCCTTAATTTTATTTTCAATCAATTTAAAAATAAAAAATTTTGGAAACAAAAAAATATAGATAATTGGAAATTTAATGGATTAAATGATGGTCAAAAAAAGAATAACGAACCAAAATACAAAAAAACAATATTCAGTTATTTTAAAAGTAAAAATAAACATTCAGACATACCAAGTTCGAAATATATAATATTTGGCAAAGGTACATAGATATTAATTTTTAAATAAGTGATAATTATTTAAATTAATTGAAAAATTATCACAAACATTTATTAAATTAAAAACACTCAAATGCGTAATTTTTTTGTAATCTTTTTGTCAATATCATCTTTAATTTTACTAAGCATTATTTTTAACGAAAGAATTGTAAAATTTTCACTAGAAAAAACTTTTTCCAATTGGCTTAATAGAGAAGTTGTTATAGGAATTGTTGAAACAGATATTTTAGAAAAAGTTATAATTATAAAAAATATTGAAGTTTTAAATAAAAAAAAACTCTTAACAAAAAATATTTTTAAAATTGAAAAAATAATTTTTAATTTTGAGATTAAAAAAATTTTCCAACAAAAAATTTATTTTAATCTAATATCTATTGAAAATTCAGATTTTGTATTTGAAATTAATGAAATAAAAAAAAATATATATAAAGATAATATTGATGTAGTTGAAAAAATTTCATCAAATAAACCAGATAAAATTTGGCCTAAAAAGTTAATTGATATTAATTTTGAAATAAATGACTTATATATTAAAAATTTTAACGTTAAACTAGTAACAAATTTATCAAATCAAAATTATGAGACAAATTTAGAATTAATTCAATTCAACAATATTGGTAATTCTAAAAATGTAAGTCATTACAAAGATGCACTAAAAATTATTTCAAAATTAATTTTTTTAAAAATTCCAGATGAAAAATTAAGAAAGAATTTATTTTTTTTATATAGTTTAGATTAATTTAATATAAAGCATTTGATAATCTTCAATAATATTTGTTGCATTAACAAAATGTAACTTATTATTGTGGATGGTTGTCCAGGATCTTTCAGGTTCTTTGGCCTTCCTTTTAACCTTTAGAGATTTAGGAAAATTTACATGAATGAATTTATGATTTTTTACTTTTCTATTTTTTTTTAAAATTTCAGAAACAGTTTTAAAAGAAAACCTATTCCATCCAATTAAATTAATTTTATCATTTAGAAAATTTTTTTTAGTACAGTTTCTCAATCTAACTATCATATCTATTGGATTTGGATTAAATATTCCATGGACATAAATTTCTGAGTTTTTATTTCCCCTTGAGATAACTTGATCTAAAAAAAATTTTATATCATCATATATTGCATGAACACCACCACAGTAAATTATATCAGCCTTTTTAGTATTTTTTTTTAATTTATTGTTTAAATTTTCAAAAAAAATCTTTGAAATTTTAGTATTTTTTTTTGCATGTTCTAATAAAAATTTATTATTATCAGTCCCTTGGAAGTCCCATTTTGGAAAAATTTTTTCAAGATACTTTAGCATGGATGCATCTGCGCACCCAATGTCCCAAAGTAGTTTTTGGCTATTTTTATGTTTCTTTATTAGTTTTGCAAAAAAAGTCCATACAAACTTAGGATTATTTAAGTACTCTTTGTCCTTTGCATAAAAATCTCCGTACTTCCAAATGTGTTTTTTTACCATAATTTTTATTTATTATAAGATCACATGTATTACAAGTATAAATTTATTATCTAAATATAACTTATGAGTAATATCATTCTAGAAAAATATGTAACTGAAAAATTATTAAAAAAATATTTTGATAAATTATACAAGATTTGTCGAAGTATTATGGGTAATGGTTTTCGAGATAGTCTGAATATAATTGGTGAACTTGTAGATTTAAATATTAAAAAAGTTAAATCAGGTACAAATGTTTTAGATTGGACAGTACCTGATGAATGGAATATTAAAGATGCGTACATAGTTGATCCAAATGGTAAAAAAATAGTTAAATTTAAACAGCATAATTTGCACGTTGTTGGTTATAGTGAACCAGTCAATAAAGTTTTAGATTTAAAAGAATTAAAAAAACATCTTCACACACTTCCAAAATTACCTAATGCCATTCCTTATGTTACGTCTTATTATAAAAGGAATTGGGGATTTTGTATTAAGTACAATGATTACAAAAAACTTGTACCAGGCAAATATAGAGTATTTATAGATTCTACTATAAAACCAGGACACCTAGTTTACTCTGATAAATTAATTAAAGGTAAAAGTAAGAAAGAAATTCTTTTATCAACTTATTTATGCCATCCACAAATGGCAAATCATGAGTTATCTGGTCCATTAGCTTGGAGTATGCTTTACAAAATAATTAAAGATACAGGTCCACATAAGTATTCTTATAGATTTTTAATTTGTCCAGAAAATATTGGTGCAGCTGCTTTTTTGCATTATTCAAAAAAGAAAATTAATAATATAGCTGCAGGATACATTATCAATTGTGTTGGAAATGGAAAAAAATTTACATATAAAAAATCTAGAATTGGTGATAGCTTAGCTGACAATGCAGCATTAAACGTTTTAAAGTATTCAAAAACTAAATTAGATATTGTTGACTTTTTCCCTGATGGTAGTGATGAAAGACAATTTTGTTCTCCGGGGTTTAATTTACCTATTGGTTTAATTATGCGTAATATGTATGGCAGACAAGATGGTTCAAAAATGGATTTTCCTGAGTATCATACTTCGCTAGATGATGAAAATAAAATTTCTTTTAAAACTATTATAGAAACTATCCAAGTTTATTTGGATGTTTTAAAAACAATTGAAAATAATTTTGTACCTATTGGTCGTGTTCAATATGGAACTCCACAACTTTCTAAAAGCCCAATAAAATTATATGGAGAGATGATGAATTTTAGAATTAAAGAAAAAAATGAAAAAACTAGAGTTTTGTTAGAAATATTAAATTTAGCTGATGGTAAATTGGATTTATTATCTATCGCAAATAAAAAAGATTTTAAGTTAATTGACCACTATCAAACTATTAGTGATTTAATTAAGGCAAAATATATCAAAACCAAATGAATGTCTTAGTAATAATAGGTGATCATCCAAGAAATTTGGGCCTTTTAAAAAAATTATCAAAACAAAAAAATATAACTATTGGAGGGCTGATTTTATTTAAAAGAGAAGAAATGATTCCTAGACCACCACTTTATTTAAATAATAAAGTAAAAAAATTATGGAAAGTTCATTTTGAAAAGAGAAATAATTCAGAAAAAAAATTCTTTGATTCAGATAATTCTGTAATAGATAGTATCTTAAATAAGATAGTAATAAATAATGAAAAAAAATTCTCAAGTTTAGAAGTTGTAAATTTTATTAAAAATTCTAAATTTCAAGCTTGTTTTATAACTGGCGTACCAATTATCAAAGACCCACTTTTGAGTTTGCTTCCAGATAATACAGTAAATTTACACCTTGGATTAATTCCTAATTACAAAGGAGCTGTAACAATGTTTTGGCCATTTTATTTTCTTGAACCAACAATGGCTGGTACCACATATCATATAATTGATAGGTACGTAGATACAGGAGAAATACTTCATAATAATGTTCCTATTTTAAAAAAAGGAGATGGCATTCATGATGTTGCGTGTAAAGCAATTTTATCTGCACATAAAGATTTACCAAAAGTTATTAAAGAAATTAAAAAAAGATTAAAATATAAAATTAAACCTAATAAAGATTATACCCTAAGATATAAAGGAAAATTATTTCGTAAATCTGATTGGAAACCAGAAATGCTTAATTTGATATACAATGTTTTCAATGATAGAATTGTAGATCTATATTTGGACAAAAAAATTTATTGTAAAAAACCAAAGTTAATTAAGTTATATTAAATGAAAGATACCCATATATTTATTCAAGCAAGAATAAGGTCCTCAAGACTTCCAGGTAAAATACTTTTTAATTTTTTTAATGAAACTGTTATAGAAAGAATTATTAGAGCCTCAAAACAAGTTTTAGATAAAAAATATGTTCATGTTTTAACAGGAAATAAAAGTAAATCAGACATATTGTTTAATATTTGTAAGAAACATAGGATAAATTTTTTTTCAGGTAATGAAAAAAATGTATTAAAAAGATTTTGTGATAACATAAAAAAACATAAAATAACTAATGCTAATATTATTAGAATTACTTCAGATAATTATTTAGTACAACCGCGTATAATAAATAAAGAGTTAGAATTTTATAAAAAGAACAATTTGCAATATCTTCACATAATGCCCCTCTCACATTTTGGAGCAGAGATTGTTTCATCTGATATATTAATGAACTCATATAAAGGTAATCCTTCTGAAAAGTCTAAAGAACACGTTACTTGGGATATTAGAAAAAGTTTGAAAATTAGGAAATATTGTCTAAATTCTAACTTTGGTGGTATAAATCATAAAAAAAGAATCACTTTGGATACTGTATTTGATCTTGAATATTTAAAAAAAATTGAGATGAAGTACCCAAATTTAAAAAAAATAAATTGTATAAACGATATAAAAAAATTAATAACAACTTTATATAAATGAGTAATTTAACAGTAGAAAAACAAGACATTGTTCAGGGCTCAGCTCATATAATCAATTCAGAGTTAGAAAAAAAATTTGATAAAATAGATTATATGAAGCAAAATATGAAATTTAATTTAGCTTACAAATATTATTTAAAAAAAATTAACTCCACAGATGAAGATCAGACTGTATTAAATGATTTTATCTCTAGATATGTAGAATATAGATACGATTGGTTGAATAGCCCTAAAAAACAATATTTAAAAAAATCTCATTTTGAGTCAGGACGAGATGATTTACCTAACCCGTTATGTATTGATATTGAGACAGCTTCAATTTGTGATCTTGCTTGTCCTCATTGTTTCAGAGATTACATTATGACCCCAGATAAAATTATGGGTAAAGAACTATATGAAAAAATAATTTCTTCTGTGGTTAAAATGAATGTTCCATCCATCAAATTAAATTGGAGAGGTGAACCCTTGCTAAATCCAAAGATTCCAGAATTTATTGATTACGCAAAGAAAAATGGAGTTTTAGAAGTAATGATAAACACAAATGCTACAAAATTAAATAAAGTAACTGCAGAAAAGTTAATTAATTCAGGACTAGATCAAATTATATTTTCATTTGATGGAGGTACTAAAAAAACTTATGATAAAATGAGACCTGGAAGATTTTCTCAAAACAAATTTGAGGACGTATACGAAAATATTAAAAATTTTCATCTTTTAAGAGAAAAAATGGGATCTAAATTTCCAACAACTAAAATTCAGATGGTTTTAACACAAGACACAAGACAAGAGATAAAAAATTTTCATAATTTATTTAATGAATACGTTGATGACGTAACTGTTATCCATTATCACGAGCGAGGTGGCAACATGAGTCAGCTATCACCTGAAAATAAAGAAAAAATAAGCAACTACACAAAAAAAAATAAATTACCATCAGATACACCATTTATGGTATCTGCAGATAATCAAATATATCTTTCTACTGAAAGAAAACCATGTCCTCAAATATTTCAAAGGTTGATGGTAACTTATGACGGCAGGGTAGGTATGTGTTGTCATGATTGGGGGGCTCAACATTGTGTGGGTGTAATTGATAAAAAATCACTAGATAATGACAAAATAATTAATGATTTAGAAAAATCTATTAAAGAAAACAAAAAAGGCTTTGAACTTTTACAAAAAGCTGAAAAGCCAAAAAATTTAAGTAAAATTAAGTCTGATATTCAATCTTTAGAAGAGATATGGGATGGAGATGAATTAAATAGAGTTAGAACTATTCAGGCTCAAAAAAAAGCAAATGATCTAGAGGTTTGCAGAACGTGTATTTCAACAGATACTTACGAGTGGTTTAAAATATAAAATTACTTTGAAATGAGAAAAAAATATACTCATACTGCAACAATTGCAGTAATTAACTTTAATAGAGCAAAATTTATAGATAGAGCTATTAGATCTTGTTTAGATCAAATATTAAATTTCAAAAGTCATGAAGTAATTGTTGTAGATGATAAATCTACAGATAGATCAATGGATTATATGGCAGCACACAAACATTTGAGAAATTATATAAGAGTTATTAAAAATAAAAAAAATAAGGGAGCCGGTTATTGTTCAAATTTAGCTGTTAGAAAAGCCAAAGGAAAATATTTTATGAGAGTGGATTCTGATGATTTCATAAGTAGATCTGCACTAGATATCATGAGTGAAATATTAAATAATAATCCTCAATTTGGTTATGTGTATTGTGATCACATAAGAACTGATGAATATGGCTTTAAAACAGAAGTAGTAAAGTTAGATAATAATAAAAAATTGTATGCCCATGGTGCTGGAATATTATTTAGGACTGAATTAATTAAGAAAGTTGGAAATTATAATATTAATTTTAGAGAAGCAGAGGATCATGAATTAATTTTAAGACTTAATAAAATTTGTAAAGGATATTATCTACCATTACCTTTGTATAGATATTACATACATGAAAATAATATTTCAAAAAGTGGGAATAGAAAAAGATATATTAATTTAATAAAAAAGAATGAAAAAAAAATTTAAAATAGGAAAAGTAAATTTTTCAGAAAAAAAATGTGTTATCATTGCTGAAGCAGGCGTAAACCATAATGGAAGTTTAAAAATTGCAGAAAAATTGATTAAAAGTGCAAAACTTTCGGGTGCAGATATAATTAAATTTCAAACTTATAAAGCTGACAAGCTTGTTATTAAAAAATCACCTAGATTCTGGAATTGGTCTGGTGAAAAAAAAAAGAATGGAACACAATATGACTCATATAGTAAATTAGATTATTTTAACCAAAAAGAATATAAAAAATTATTCGAATTATGTAAAAAGTATAAAATTGAATTTATGTCAACACCATTTGATGAAGATTCTGTAGATATGCTTTTAAAAATTGGAATGCAAGGTTTTAAAGTTGCCTCATGTGATTTAACTAATTATCCATTACTTGAAAAAATTGCCAAAACAAAAAAACCAATTTTATTGTCAACCGGAGCTTCAAATCTTAAAGAGATTAAAAATACAGTTAAATTTTTAGAAAAAAAAGGCGTAAAAAAAATATGCATCATGCAATGTACATTATGTTATCCAACAGAGAAGAAAGATGCAAATTTAAAGGTTTTAACAAGTTATAAAAATGAATTTAAAAAATATTTAATAGGTTTAAGTGATCATACCCTAGGGGTAAATGTTCCTATTTCGTCAGTACTTCTTGGAACCAGAGTAATTGAAAAACATTTTACAATTAATAAAAAATTAAAAAAATCAGCCGATCATTGGTTGTCAGTAAATCCAAAAGAGTTGAAGAAAATAAGAATTGGCGTAGATGAGATTATGTTAGCGAATGGAAATGAAGAAAAGCAAGTTCTAAAATGTGAAAAAAAAACTAGAAAATATGCACGAAGAAGTTTGGTTTCAAAGTTAAAAATTTTACCAGGAGAAACAATTCAAAAACAACATTTAACACAAAAAAGACCAGGCGATGGTATTCCACCGAATAAAATTTACCAAATTTTGGGTAAGAAAGTTAAAAAGATAATTGAAATTGATAAAAAAATTAGCTTTAAGGATTTAATTTAAATTGAATTATATAAAAAATATCAAAGATATACTTTTAACAAAACAGAAAAATTATCTTTTTTACATTTTTTTATTAATGCTCATAAATAGTTTTCTAGAAGCATTTTCAATTGGTATGCTTTTACCGATTTTATCTATCATATTTGAGAATTCAAACGCTCAAATTAGTGTAAAAATTTTTACAATTTTATCTAGATTTGGAATTGAGCCAAAAATTGAATTTTTTTTAATTTTTGTTTTACTGATTTTTATTTTAAAATATTCGTTTACTATTTTTTTTACTAAAACTCAGACATCTTTTATATTAGATTTAAAAGCTGAATTATCATCGAGATTGTTCAGGGATTATCTTTTTAAATCTCTTAAATTTCATACGAAAACTTCTTCGGCTACATTAGTTAGAAATATTGACAAAGAGGTTGGAATTTATGTAAATAATTTTGTGACACCAATCATGTCATACGTTCTTGCGACATTAACAATAAGCTTTATTTTAATTCTTTTGCTCTTAGTAAATGTTACTAGCACTATTTTATTAATGTTAATCTTTGGACTTATATATTTTACAATAATTAAATTAACATCACATAAATTAAAATCTATAGGAACTCTTAGACAGCATCATGATAAATTTAGCTTGAAATATATTTATGAGGCAATTAGAACTATAATAGAGGTTAAATTACTTGAACTTGAAAATTATTATACAGAAAAATATTTTTTTCATGTCAATAGATTAGCCAAAATAAGCACTTCTAGAGCTATTATAGGGGTACTTCCAAAAATAATATTTGAGTTAACTCTATTAATAATAATATTTTATTTAATATTTTATTATACTTCAAATAATTTACCTATTGATGATCTTATAGGACAAATTGTTATTTATATGACAGCTAGCTTTAGAATGATGCCTGCTTTAAATTTAATCACATCTAGCCATCAAAAAATTAAGTATGGCTTACCATCAAGTGAATTATTAAAAAAAGCTTATGAAGAAATTGATATTCAAAAATATTCAAAAAAAAGTTTGAGTCAAATAAATGATATAAATTTTGATAATATTATTGAACTAAAAAATGTAAGTTTTGGTTATGAGAATGATAAGAAAATTTTTAATAATTTAAATATAAAAATTAAAAAAAACCAAACTATAGGTATCAAAGGAAAAAATGGTACTGGAAAAAGTACATTAGTAAAGATAATTTGTGGCTTATTAGACCCTATCGATGGAAATTTATTAGTTGATAATAAAATCGTAAATTCAAATACAAGTGATTGGAAGAAAAAGATAGGTTACATACCTCAGGATATAAATTTGATAGAAGGGTCTATAAAAAAAAATATATGTTTATCGATAGAAGATAAAGATTTTGATGAAACTAGGTTAAATAAAATTATTGATGACGTTCAGCTTCGTGAATTAATTAATAAGTTACCTTCAGGTATTAATACCAACATAGGTGAGATGGGATCTGATATTTCAGGAGGTGAAAGACAAAAAATCGGTATTTCAAAAGCACTTTATAGAAATCCTGAAATTTTAATTTTTGATGAGTCAACAAGCTCACTAGATGAAGAAAGTGAAAAGAAGTTTGTTGAACTTTTAGAGATAAAATTTAAGAATAAAACAAAAATTATAATTTCACATAGACTTGCCGCATTTAAGTTTTGTGATGAAATTTATGATTTGTCTGAATTCTGCTAATTTGTTCTATTTTTTAATGAATAGAATATCTTCTTCATCATTATCAGGGTTTTTTGTAGGAAAAAAATTTCTTTCTGATAACCAATGTCTTAATTCTTTCCATTCAACAGCATTTTTGTAGAATTTTTTTATACTTACTTCTATATAGAGTGACTTACAACTATTTAGAGATTTTTCTCCTCCCTTAAGCGCCAACAGCTCCGCTCCCTGTAAATCTAATACCCAGTGATTATAATTTACGGGATCAATATTATTTTTTTCAAATAAAGTGTCTAATTTAATAGACTTTAATTTAATTGTTTTAATCATTTTATGATCTCTATTTGACCACTTTTCACTTTTTTTTATGTTTTCAGTAAAAGTAAACATTGATGAACAAGCAGCATCAAAATTTGATACATTAAAATCAATATTCATTTCATCAACATCAGATATTACACCTTGGAAAGCTTTTTGATTTTTATAAAAATATAAATTATCTTTTAATTCTTCAAACAGTTTGGGTAATGCTTCTACCCAAATAACATTTTTACCAAACCAGTTATATACCTCTGCTTCAACACCGCGATGTGCCCCTAAATGAAGTACTCCTTTTGAGTTATTTAAACTATTAAGTAAGTCTGAATCTAATTTTCCATATGGAGTAGGTTCTGGTGGTTTTCTTAATTTAATTAATTTCCAACCATAAAATTTTAATAATTTTTTTATTATCTTTTTCATCATATTTTTTCAATAATCGCAAAGGAAGAATTTAAGGTTTTTACGATTTCTAAATTAAAAAATTTATTATTCATTTGATACCATTCATCTAAAGCCGTTTTTGCACCAGTAGAAAAAAAATCATAATCGTCAACAATAATAATTGATCCTTTAATTAATTTTTTTTCTATTATTTCTAATGAGTCAATTGTTGGTTGGTAAAAATCAAAATCTAAATATGCAAAAGAAATAAATTCAGGAAAACTATAATTTTTTATATTCTCTTTATTAAAAAACCCTTTGTTAATAATTAATTTATCAAAATTAAAGTTTATAGATTTTAGTTCTTTAATTACTTTAGTTTCAGCATGAGACATTTTTCCTTTATAATTTTCAATTTTTTTCAAATTGAAAATATCATCTTTTAATATATCTTTATTAGAGGGGTCAGGGAGGCCTTCAAAAGAATCATACAGGTATATTTTCTTCGAGGTATTTTGAATAAGATAAGAAATTAATTTTGATGTTTTACCCTGTGCAACTCCAAACTCACATATGTCACCATCGAGTTCAGAAGTTTTAATTACCGACTCAATAATTTTTAATGATTCGGTTACGCTTGTACCTTTTAAATCTCTAACAAACTCTATTAATTTTTTTTTATCTAGATTTCTATAATTATTTTCTTTTTTGTTAATTCTAATAATCTCATCAATTTGATAGGTTATTAATTCTTTTAAATCTTGATCATTTTTATCATTAATACTGTTTGTGTATTGTAAAATTTTTTTAATTAGATTTTTCATAATGTTTAATTAATATGTTTAATTTTAAACATCAATCGTTATAATTGAATCAAAAAACATATACATAATTAATAAAAACAGATGAAAATAGACAAAAAAATTGTAAGCTCTAGGGCTAATTGGAAATTTGATAAAACAGTCGTAAATAATTTTGATCAACATATTAATTCATCAGTTCCTTTTTATAAAATTTCACATGATTTGACATTGAAGATGTCTGACTTTTTTATAAAAGACAAAAGTATTTATTATGACCTGGGATGTTCAAAAGGAAATTTATTAAAAGATATACAAAGTAGACATTCAAAAAAAAATTTTAAACTTGTAGGAATTGACGAGTCAAAAGAAATGATTAAATCTGCACAAAATAAAACTAAGAAAATCAAGTTTCATTGTAAAAATCTTGTAAATTTTAACTATGAAAAAAGTGATTTTATTACTTCACTTTATACATTGCAATTTGTTCAGCCTAAATTTAGACAAAAATTAATTGATAAATTATATCTTTCATTAAATTGGGGTGGAGGTTTAATTTTATTCGAAAAAATAAGAGGTAATGATGCAAGGTTTCAAGATATTCTTAATTTTTCATACTTTGATTTTAAAACAGAGCAAAATCTTTCAGCTATAGAAATTTTAAATAAAGAAATTTCTTTGAGAAGTGTTCTTGAACCTTATACTATTAAAACAAATATTGATTTCTTAAAAAGAGCTGGATTTAAAGATATAATGCCAATCTCACAATATTTATGTTTTGCTGGTTTTCTTGCTATAAAATAACAAATTATGAAAAATAAAAAAAAAACTTTTTTTATAACCGGTGGAACAGGGTCTTTTTCAAAAAAATTTATTGATTTTTTATTAAAAAAAAAATTAGCAAAAAAAATAATAATTTACAGCAGAGATGAATATAAGCAATTTGTATTACAGCAGAATCCTTTGATTAAAAAAAACTTATCAATGTTTAGATTTCAGATTGGAGATATAAGAGACAAAGATAGATTAGATTTTTCAGTTAATGAAAACATAGATTGTATTATTCACACAGCTGCCTTGAAACAAGTCCCGGCAATAGAGTACAATCCTTTCGAAGCAATCAAGACTAATATTATTGGAGCACAAAATTTAATTGAAGT
>ENA-UOXV01003036-UOXV01003036.1-marine-metagenome-genome-assembly--contig:-NODE-3036-length-21098-cov-5.064487_pt1 | contig 21098 bp, 20 predicted proteins | sample MGYA00238165_ERZ766961 | MGnify/ENA primary metagenome ERZ766961 (study PRJEB28924, sample SAMN03173240) | marine metagenome | biome: Marine; feature: Water; material: Subsurface seawater | place: North...
GTGTCAGCGATTTTTATTTCCTCAATGGAAATTTAATATTGTTCCTGCTTTGGCTTGGACGTGGGTTACTAATGTTTTCACTGTCCCCTTTGTGTACTATGTCTTCTTGATAACTGGGCGATTGATGCTTGGAAAATGGGATCAATCACTGGGCTTCAGTGAATTTTCTTTGAATTTGGAGGAAACGCTTATCGTTAGTGGCGGCGGCCTTACTGCCATTTGGGATATTACTCTAACAATGATTGAATTATGGGGGCTTCCGTTGTTTATTGGATGTATACCCTGGGCTCTAGTAACTGGTTGGGTGGGGTATAACTGGGCGTTAAAATTTCAACAAAACCGTCAATCTAAGTTACGAAAGATAGTAAATTATAAATAAAAATTAATTAATAGGGGATAAGTGGCTTAATAAATTTCTAAAAGTTTAATGGTAAGATGAAGTGATGGGGTTAATTATGGGGGTTGAAATCAAACCACTATCAAGTGCTTTGGGAGCTCGAATTAGTAATCTAAATTTAGAAAATGAGATCTCCAATTCAGATTTAATTATCTTGAGGGATGCATTTTTAAAATATCATTTGCTGTGTGTTGAAGGCTTGCCACTCAATAGCTCAGATTTTGCCAGGTTTGCACGACTATTTGGCGAGCCCCAGATGCAATTATTGAGAAATAGATGGGATAAGAAAAATCCAGAAGTATCGATATTAGAGAGCACTTATAACAATATGAATGACAAGCCAAAAGACCTAACAATGGTTCGTTTGTCTGGGTGGCACACTGACGATTCTTATTTCGCGAATCCAGCCAAAGCAACTGTTTTACAATCATTAGCAATACCGTCCTCAGGAGGACAAACACGGTTTTCTAATACAAGGAAGGCATTTGAAGAGATGCCGGAATCCGTTAAGTTGAATATAGAAGGGTTAGTTGCTATTCATTCGTATGATACCGTTAGAGCAAATGCTCGTGCGCAGAAACTTACTATAGATGAGTCTAATGAAACAAAGGATGTTGAGCATCCGTTAGTAAGAACTCACGAAGATACGCATTTAAAGTCAATCTATTTTAATCCAAATAGAACCGACAGAATAGTTGGAATGGCGCGCGCCGAGAGTGATAGTCTATTAGATGTTATTTATGCTTGGGTTACTCGAGAAGAGTTTCAATATCACCACGATTGGCGCCTAGGGGACATTCTTCTCTGGGACAATAGGTGCTTATTACACTCGGTCAATGTTGATTATCCTGTAGGAGAAACACGCAGACATCAAAGAATTTTGTTGAAAGGTGCGCGCCCCGCATAGTTATATTTGATGCAGAAAAGAACGTCTAGTTTGGTAACCCTTTATTAAGTCTCAATTTATTCAGCTTCGTATTACTTTCCCCCGGGCTTTTGTTGATGTTTGTCAATCTCAGACTGAACGGCCGCAGCTGCTTGTCCAACAAACACCTCCCTGTTTCTAAAACTATAGTCATAGCTAGATTTTCGAAGGTCGTTTAAATTTTGAAAATGGGGAGCAACATGTCGAGACATTAATTCATAGTGACGTTTTGTTGCATCCCAGTCTGCCCAATTGTGTGCAAGTTCAAGATAAGCCCCAAAACCACCTGTGCCTTTTTGTAATTTTTCTATATGTTGAATTGCATCGTCAGGTGTACCTATACAAGCCATATTATTTTCCATTAGAAATTCAACTGCATTCTCAATTCCGTCAGGTACTATAGGGAAGGTTGCTATTTCTCGAAAATATCGGGCCCATTTCTCTATGCCAAATTTAACATTTTCTAACGCTTGCTCTTTTGTATCAGCAATGTGAGCTAGCGTTACGACACGCCAATTATCTCGGCTTACTATTTTTCCATTCTCAGCGGCGGTCTGTTCGCATATTTTCCAGTTATTAGCGTGGTGTTGCAGTGCTTCATCAGATGTACCACCAATTGACAACATGCCGAGGCCATGTTTTCCAGCTGCTAGGGCTCCAGAGGGAGACCGAGCGCAAGCAACCGCCATCTCCATATGTGGCCGTGTATAACAAGGAAGTTGCATTTGAGTCTCTCGCATCTCAAACCAATCAGTTTTAGAATCAACTACCTTACCATTTAATAATGGCATTATCGCGTCTAATGCTTCGTTCATACGCTGTCGTTGTTTGGCAGGGTCAATTCCCATTCTGAAAGCATCACCTACCAAAGCCCCTGGTCCAACTCCAAACATAACACGTCCCCTCGATTGATGATCTAATTGAACCATTCGATCTGCTGTCATAAAAGGATGATGATAGGGTAGAGAGACTACCCCGGTGCCTAGTCGAATGTGTTTTGTTTTTTCTACTGCTGCCGCAATGAAGACTTCTGGGGACGCAATAATTTCAAACCCACCGGAGTGGTGTTCTCCGATCCAAGCCTCATCATATCCTAGATTATCTAGATGCTTGACTAACTCGAAATCGCGCTCAATAGCATTGGTTGGATTTTCCTCAACTGCGTGAAACGGTGCCAAAAAAATACCAAAACGCATACGTTTATTGATCATTAGGAAACCTTTAATTTAAGTTGGTGGTAACAAAAGATATCATACAGTAGCTTTACTTAGGAAAATAAGAAAGTTTTGATATGAAGTGTATTAATGGGAACTACGAACGACTGCTATTTAAGATCAGGATGTTTTTAAATTTAATGCAAGGGCTGAAACGATAAGTCCTAAAGCAATCAATTCATGTGCACCAATTATTTCCCCTAATATTAAGGCACTTGCTATTATTCCTACTATTGGAACCGCCAGTGTTCCAAGCCCAGAAACTGAGGCAGGAAAGATCTGAAGAATACGAAACCATAAAAAATAGGCTAAAACATTAGCGATTATAATTAAGAATATGAAATTTCCCCACGTTACTAATCTAAGATCAGTCCAGGGGGTTTCAGTTCCCATTAGCATCCAAAAAGGTATTAATGGAATAGTTCCAATAATGAGTTGCCAACCTGCTATAACGGTCGGATCATTTTCCCAAACCCTTCGTTTCATCCAAACAGTCCCTAGCCCAAATGATATTGCTCCAATTATTGTGCATAAAGCACCAAGACCTGGGCGGTTAAGATGGTTAAAATCTTGGCTAAGCAATACCGCAAGGCCAGAAACTCCCATAATAAGTGCTATTAATCTGGATAAAGGTGGTGATTCATCCAAAAGGAGCCAAGCAAATAGTATAGCCCAAAGTGGCATTGTATAGACGATGACGACGGTACGGCCCGCACTAAAGAAATGTACACCAAGCGTCATACATATCTGAAAAATCGTCATATTTAAAAAAGCAGCAATTATGAGATCAGAGTAGTATTTTTTTGGTACTTTGAGAGCTTTTTTAGTAATGAAAGCCAGTATTAATAATAAGATACCGGCTGCGCCCATAATTAGCGTTCTACTTGTCCAAATATCAAGCTCACGCAATATTATTTTAGTTGCAGGATAACTAAATCCCCAGCAAAACCAAAGTCCAACTAGGAAGAAAATACCAGTTTTACGTGGTGTGGTTGGGGTCATTTAGAGTATAATTGAAACGGTTGTCGCAAGCCCACTTGTTCCATTAGAGGTATAACCTGTTCGATCCACTGTTGTGCTTCTTTTAGATAATCTACCCAGGATAATAATATCCCATTCACCCCCATTTTTGATAACCTTTGTATATCAGCAACAATCTGTTCTGGAGTTCCAATTAAGGGATAGCCACCGTGGCCAGCTTTGAAATGAAACTTAAAATTATCTAGTACCTCTGGTTCGAGCGTCTTTGATTGTAAACCAAAAATATCTAGCATGTTGTTTACGGCCGTATTGTCCCCTTTTTCAATAACATAGTGATGAAGGTAATCTTTTGCTTCTTTTTCCGTTTCTCTGCAAACAACATAAGCGTGGATCCAACACTGTGAACGCCTTTCTAGGTTAGTTGCTAAAGTTTTCAAAACTTGGATTTGATGCTTGTCACTTCCTTCACTCTTCTGACGCAACATGACAAAATTCATGTCAGCATGCGTTGCTGAAAACAATTGGCCTTGAGATGACGATCCAGCATTCATTATTGGAGGCCTAGGTTTTTGAACAGGCTTTGGTTGGCTCCACAAGTCCTTCCCCTGAAAAAAATCCCCGTGAAAATCAAATTCATTTTCTTCTGTCCATAAACGTTTTACTAATTCGATCCATTCAGAAGCATATTCATACCGCTGGCCATGTTCTCTCCAGGTATTATCAAACATTTCAAATTCATTTTTGAACCAACCCGCAACTAGATTTATAGCAAATCTTCCATTTGAAATATGGTCTATAGTTGCGGCCATCTTTGCCGCGGCTACAGGATGAATAAGTGGAGCATGAACCGTAGCAAAAACGGTGCAGTTTTCTGTGATGGCGCTGATACCAGATGCCCACGTGAAACTCTCAAAAGTAGAGTTGTTAAAGTTAGTTTCTCCCCCATATCCTTTCCATCTTCCAACAGGTAAGAGTACCTCCATTCCAGACTTATCGACCATTTTAGCTAATGCAGCGTTATCAGACCAGGTCATAGGCCAAACACCGTCTGCTGTGGTTACCGTAGAACCATGAGAACAGTTAAACGCCATGACGCCAAGTTTCATGATATTATTGTTAAAAAGCTGGTTTTCCATTAAGATTAATTATTCCAATAAATACTTTTATTCTAATCAAAAATATTCTTAACCCTGTTACATAATATAGTACAAATCAAGATATGTTCAGAGTTGGCGATCTATGAGGTGAGATATTGGCTATAGAAAAAAGACCATTTGGACGAACTGGACATATGAGTTCTGCTGTTATTTTTGGAGCGGCGGCACTTGGGCAGGTTGACCAATACACTGCAGATAAGACGCTAGAACTACTTTTGGAATATGACGTTAACCACCTTGATACAGCACCCGCTTATGGAGATGCCGAAATTCGCATGGGGCCGTGGATGGATCAATACCGAGATAGTTTCTTTCTAGCAACAAAAACTCGGGATAGAGATTATAAGGCAGCAAAAGATAGCATTCAAAGATCCTTAGAACGCTTACGAGTGGATACGATCGATCTACTGCAACTGCATGCTTTAATTCATCCTGACGAATGGGATTTAGCGATGAGCGATGATGGGGCTCTACGAGCCCTAGTTGAAGCTCGCGAGAGGGGGCAAGTAAAGTTTATTGGTGTGACTGGGCATGGATGGAATGTTGCAGCAATGCATCGCCGATCACTAACGTATTTTGATTTTGACTCAGTTTTGATGCCGTACAATTGGGTAACTTCGCATCATGTGACGTATGCCAAGGATTTTGAAAAGACTCTAAAGTTGTGTAATGAACGGGGGGTCGCTGTACAAACTATTAAAAGTCTCGCACGTGGTCCTTGGGCTGCAGGGGTATCGAAACGCAGGGCTACATGGTACGAGCCTTTGGAGGCAGATGAAGATATACGAACTGCAGTGAATTTTGTGCTTGCGCGTCCGGGTGTCTTTCTTAATTCAGTCGGAGATGTTGGTCTGCTTCCTTCTCTTCTAAGAGCTGCAAGCGAAAGGATAGAGCTACCGGATGAAGCTGTGATGGAAGCACATAGCCAGAGAACTGGTTTATCTTCAATCTTTGGAATTTGACGACTATGGAGTTTAACACAAAGATAGCGATAGTTCTCAGAGACGATCTAGCTGTCTGGCAAAAGCTTAATGTAACTAGTTTCCTTACGTCCGGAATATTGGGCGCAAACCCATCGTTGCTTGGCCAGGAGTATAAAGATTCTGCAGGCAATATTTATTTACCTCTTCTCATTCAACCGGTGATTATTTTATCGTGTGATCATCAGAAGCTGCGAACTATTCATCATCGGGGTATTGATAGAGGAGTTCGATTTTGCTTGTATATTGAAGATATGTTCTCTACTGGCCATGATGACGCAAACAGAGCAACAGTGTCTGATAAAGAACCCGATAATTTACCCATTGTGGGGCTCGCTCTTAGGGAAGAAAGAAAGTTAGTTGATAAGATAACCAAAGGGGCCAAGATGCACCCTTAAGAAGAAATAAAGGGATGTGAAATATGAGTGCTGAGAAACGACTAAAAGAATTAAATATTATTCTACCTGAATCAACGGCACCCGCTGGCTCATATGCTAAAGTTGTGATCCTTGATGGGATAGCCCATTTATCTGGCCAAGGCCCTCGTAATTCTGATGGCTCACCAATTACCGGCCAAGTTCCATCTGCCTGTAGTCTTGAGGAAGCTATTGCTGCGGCGCGCAATGTAGGGTTGTACAGTCTATCTGCTTTGCAGACAGAATTGGAGTCTTTAGACAGAGTGCAGCAAATAATTCGCACTTTTGGTATGGTAAATTCAGCTCCTGGTTTTTCCGAACATCCAAAAGTTATTGATGGTTTTTCTAATTTAATGATTGATATTTTTGGAGAGGCTGGACGCGGGGCACGATCTGCTGTTGGAATGAGCTCTTTGCCTTTTAATATTTCAGTAGAAGTAGAGATGACAGTAAAGTTGTTTGACTAGAAAGATTTTAGTTCAAGAAGTATCGTTTGCATTTCAATATAGATTGGGTGGGTCAGGTTTTTTGGTTGTGAGTAAAATTATTGTTGGAACGGGTTTTTTCTCTATATAAAACGTAGAGACCAGCTCCTAAAATTAGTGTCATACCTGCGAAACCACTAGAGGTAGGAAAATCACGCCAGAGCAGATATCCAAGCAATATAGACAACGGAAGTGACACGTACTCAAACGGGGCGATGAGGTTTGCCTCTCCTAAACGATAAGCTTGACTGAGAAGGTAACTTCCAAAACCGCTTGTGATACCCAAAATCATGAAAATCCACAGGTGATCTTTGTCGGGGATTACCCACGCCCTAAATAAAAAGTCTAGGCTGGCGTGACCCATATTAGAGAATTTTCCATCACCAATAATAACACCAATAATAAGGCTTACGGCAACCAGGGTACTTTGATTATAGAATGTCATTGTTGACGCCTGGTCAGTTGCCCCTAGTTTGCGTGTGAGCATTTGCATTAACGCATAAGCCAACGCAGCAACTAACGGTAATAATGCTGCCCAATCAACTATTTTTTCCGTAGGATTCATCATCACAATAACGCCTAATAAGCCAACAATGACAGCTATCCAACGCCTTGGTCCTACTCTTTCTTTAAGAATAGGTATTGAGAGAATAGTTATAAAAAGTGGCGCAACAAAAAAAATCGCTATAGCTTCTGCTATAGGCATAGCGGCTACGGCCATAAAGAGTGCCATGTTGGCTATGATTAACAAACCGCCTCTTATCAGTTGTAACCACAAATTCTGTGTTTTTATGAGATGAAAGCCGCCGCCAAACTTAATGATAAATAGCGCTATGAGTAGACCGATACAACTTCGAACAAACATAATTTGATGAAGAGAGTAATCCGGGCTTAGCCATTTGACCGTGCTATCTTGAATAGTCACAACGACCATTCCGATTAAAATACAATATATACCGTTTAGACTATGATTTTCGACAGATTCGAAGGGGTTTTTCATAATTTAACCAGATGTTGATTGCTCAATAAAGACATAAATCTGATATTACTATTAGTTTTACAAAAAATTGAAATTGTATTACCGCCCCGATCAATTTCTCTATTAACAATAGTATTTTGTTTACTTTTAAAGAGGATTGTAATTATGGAAAAAATACGCTTAAAAGGTCGAAAACTATTAGCAGAGGCCCTGGGGGATCAATATCTAGAAAAACGGGACGAAACAACAAACGATTTTAATCGACCATTGCGAGAATTTTCTGAAGCAGCAGCTTTTGGTATGATTTGGAGCCGTCCAGGACTTGAAAAAAAATTCCGAAGTATGCTGTGTTTGGCAATGTTAACTGCGCTAAATCGGCCACATGAGCTAGAGTTACATTTGACCAGTGCCATCAATAATGGTTGTTCTATAGAAGAAATAAGAGAAACTTTACTGCATACAGTTCCATACTGTGGGATACCTGCAACATTGGATGCGATAAAGGTGGCTGAGCGGGTTCTCTCAGAAAAAGGTTTGTTACCTATGGATGCGGACGGTTAAGATGTGTGGGTTAGTTTTAATCTAACCCATAGACACACCAGCCTCAAATAAATGGAGATAGTATGACCTGGCGTTTAGGTATTGATATTGGCGGTACGTTTACGGATTTTGCGTTACTTGATCAAGCTGGACACAAGCTTGCTATACACAAGCAACTTACAACCCCTTCTGATCCCTCGATAGCTGTTGTTGATGGAATAAAAGAGATTTTGAGAAAAAACTACGTATCAATTTCAGATATCTCTGTGATTGCCCACGGTACCACTTTGGTAACAAACGCCGTTATTGAGCGGAAAGGAGTAGCAACCGGAATGCTCGTTACGAGCGGGTTTGAAGACATTCTGGATACTGGTATGGAACAGCGTTATGAACTATTTGATCTACGCATTACATATCCAGAACCAATTATTCCACGCGATTTACGGAAGGGGATTTCTGAACGGGTTCATTTTAATAGTAGTGTAGAGACGAGAATTGATCTGGAGGAGGTGCGGAGGCACACTAAGGAGCTTGTAGAGACTAAAAATATAAAGGCGCTTGCTGTTTGTTTTCTGCATAGTTACATCAATCCGTCACATGAAAGTGCTGTTGTCAACTTAGTTCAAAATGAATTTCCAAATCTATATGTTTCTTCGTCATCAGATGTATATCCCAATATGCGTGAGTTCGAACGTTGGACAACAACGGCGATCAACGCCTACACCAGACCCATGATTGATCAATACCTTGCAAAACTTGAAAAAGATTTAGAGGGATTAGGTTTCAAGGGACAGCTTTATATCATGACCTCTAGTGGTGGAATGTTGTCACCAATAACCGCAAGGAGATTTCCTGTTCGTTTGCTTGAATCAGGACCTGCTGCGGGCATGCTTATGTCTGCGGTTCAGGGGCGAACACTAAAACTGCCAAATATCTTATCATTTGACTTGGGAGGCACCACTGCAAAAGGAGCACTGGTGCGAAACTATAAACCACTCAAAAGTGAACAAATGGAGGTTGATCGAGTTAATGAGGCCCGAAAAGGTAGTGGTTTTCCTCTTAGAATACCTGTTCTAGATATGATCGAAATTGGTTCTGGAGGCGGTTCAATAGCTGGTATTGACGATCGTGGTTTACTTAAAGTTGGGCCACGTAGCGCGGGAGCAAACCCGGGGCCAGCTTCATATGGAAAAAATGGAACAAGTGCTGCACTTACAGATGCGAACTTAATGCTTGGTTATCTTGATAAAGATTTCTTTTTAGGTGGTGAAATGAAATTAGATAAGCAGGCGGCGGAAGTGGTTATACAGGAAACCGTTGGGGCCCCGTTGGGATTATCTCCGTTAAGAACCTCGTGGGGTATACACGATAGTGCAAGTGAAGATATTGCTCGTGCTTTTCGTATACATGCGGCAGAACGAGGGTTTGACTATAGAAGCGCTACAATGGTCGCATTTGGTGGCTCTGGACCTTTACACGCGATGGGTGTTGCAGAAAAACTCAAGATACCACGTGTTATTTTTCCTATTGGAGCAGGTGTTTATTCGGCCCTTGGTCTTCTCGCGAGCCCACTATCATTCGAATTGTCTCGATCCCGACGTGTAATTACTGACGATATTGATGCCAAGATATTTTTCGATTTGTTTGAGCCCCTAGTTAAAGAAACAACTAAGTCGTTAAAAGAGGCTGGGGTTTGTGATCAGGAAATTCGAATCAGTAGGCAAATCGAAGCACGGTATTTTGGTCAAACGCATGAGATACAAGTTCAGTTGCCAGACGAAGAGCCGCTTGATGAGATATTTTCTGCGTTTCGTAAGCTCTTTGAAGAAAGATATGCAGAAGTTTACTCATTTGCTGTTATTGACGCACCGATTGAGATTATCAATTGGAAAGTTATTGCGTCGGGACCAGAACCGGAATTTAAGATGGGCTATGCGATAACTTCTGAGCAAACGGAAAAAATAGAAACAGCTTTAAAAGGAACTCGCGATGTGTATTTTGAAGAGGGTGGATTTCAAGAAACACCTATTTATGATCGATATTTATTAGCCGAGGGAATGGAAATCTTTGGTCCAGCTTTAATTGAAGAACGTGAGTCTACCTGCTTGATCACTGTTGGTGCACGAGCATTTATTGATCCATTTTTTAATATAATTGCTGAATTGGGAGCTTAAACATGGGAAGTGACGAAAAACAGTTTGACCCAGTTTCTCTCGGTATATTATGGAACCGATTGGTTTCAATAACTGATGAGATAGAGTCAACATTGGTTCGAACGTCTTTTTCGACTATTGTTTCTGAGAGTTTTGATCTCACTGTCGTTATTTTAGATCGTCAGGGTCGACTAGTAGCCCAGGGTAGTCATTCAATACCCGTTTTTATTGGAACGGCGCCGCGTACCCTTGGCTATATGCTTCAGAAATTTCCACCTGAGTCATTATCGCCAGGTGATGTTATTTGTACGAATGACCCTTGGATGGGCACAGGACATCTTTTTGATATAAACGTGATGCGACCAGTATTTAAGTCTAATGGAGAATTAGTTGGTTATACTATGTCGATTACACACCTTCCAGATATTGGTGGGATGGGATTTGGAGCGGCAGCCACCCAAATTTATCATGAAGGATTGCGATTGCCGATTGTCAAACTCGTAGACCAGGGGAAGACTAACGCATTTATACTAGATCTTCTTCAGGCAAATGTACGAACGCCAGAATCCACGATTGGGGATTTAATTGCGAATGTAACATGCAATGAAGTAGGGGGACGGCAATTACTAGAGTTTATGGATGAATATAGTATCCATGATTTAACTCCACTAAGCAATGCAATACGTTCCCAATCAGAAGTAGCTATGCGCAAAAAAATTAGAGAAATAAAAAATGGGTTATATCAAAATAAAATAATGATTGAGGCTATAGACGAAGCAATCCCACTAGAATGCTTTATAGAGGTCAAAGATGAATCTATAGATATAGATTTCCAAGGTACTGGGGGATGTGTGAATAGGGGGATAAATGTTCCCTTTTGCTATACAAACGCTATGTCGTTGTATTCAATAAAATGTATTACTATTCCAAGCTTACCAAACAATGAGGGAGCTTCTCGACCCATAAGTGTCTCTGCTCCGGAAGGATGCTTGCTAAATGCCCAACCGCCTTACCCAACTGGTGGAAGGCACGCTATAGGTCACTTTGTACCCGGCCTTATTTTTGGAGCTTTAGCCGAAGCGGCGGCTGATAAAATTCAAGCAGATAATGGAATGATAGATCTGGTAACTGTCCAAGGTACGCATCCTGATGGCAGACCAATTTCGACTATTCATTTTACCGCAGGAGGCTTTGGAGCTTTGGAGGGCCTGGACGGTCGAGATTGTTTGCCAGGGCCTTCCAATATGGCGACAGTTCCGGTTGAAATATGGGAAACAATAACAGGTATGACAGTAGTTAGTAAAAAAACAATTCCGGACAGTGGTGGTCCTGGCACTTTCAGAGGAGGTCTTGGTCAGGAAGTCACTCTGAGAAATGATAGTGGTAACCCAATGACTGTTTTATCAATGGCAAACCGTACCGAATTTCCTGCACCTGGATATAATAATGGCCGCCCTGGGACACTTCGTGAGCATAGGATTAATGGCGATATCATCCATCCAAAGGGTGCGCATACACTTGAGCCTCTTGACACGATGACCCTTGTACAGGCAGGAGGCGGCGGCATAGGGGACCCTGCTAACCGCCCAGCAGATAAGATACAGCGGGATTTATCTTTAGGATTAATCTCGAAGGAAGGTGCTTTACGGGACTACGGATATGAGACATGAAAAAATGTTTGATTGATAACGGGTCTTTGTGATTTTTAACTAGAAATAAGGATTAGAGATATTTGATTTGGATTAAAACTGGAATATATGTAACCAATATAGTTTTTAAATGTGAATTTAATGGATCACGAATAAAGTAAGGTTTTGAGTCATTTCGACTTTTTTTATAATGTTACAGGAAAACTTTCAACTTTTGGATAGGAGTTAAACTTTGTTTGAGATAGACCAATTTTGTGCAGATTGCAGACTTGCCATGAATGAAACAGATAGGGAACGGGCTGTTCGAGATGTTGTAGCCCGTGCTGTATCAGACCCATCGGCTCTTATGCTTGCTATTGGGGAACCTCAAAAAGCAGGAGTTAATACTTTATATCGTTCGGACGATTTAACTGTCCTCAATCTTATTTGGGGGCCAGAAATGAATTTAATGCCACATGACCATAGTATGTGGGCGGTGATTGGAATTTACCAGGGCCGTGAGGAAAATACTTTCTACCGCCGTTCTGAGGAAGATGGTTTGACTAAATTAGGATTAAAAATAATGAATGAAAAAGATTGCAGCTTTCTTGGGGAAACAGCAATTCATGGAGTATATAATCCCCTTACCAAGTTAACGGGTGGCTTACACGTTTATGGGGGAGATTTTTTTGGGACGCCCCGGAGTGAGTGGGATCCAGAATCTTTCAAGGAGGCGCCATATGATGTGGAAAAAAATGTAGGTCTTTTTGACCTATCAAATAAACGTATGGAAGAATTAGGGAAGCAATAATAAGATATACTTTTTGTAAGGTTAGAGGATATTGTCGTGCCAATAATTAATCGTATTGCAGATTACCAAGATGAACTGACAGAATGGCGAAGGTACCTGCACAAGAATCCGGAACTTGGCTTTGAAGAGTTCAAAACTTCCGATTTTGTAGCAAATAAATTGGAAGGTATGGGCTTATCTGTCCATAGAGGTCTAGCTGGAACGGGAGTAGTTGCAACCTTGTCTTCTGGCGATGGAAGTGGAAAGGCAATAGCTTTAAGAGCTGATATGGATGCTTTGCCTTTACAAGAAAAAGGATCGGTTAAGCATCGCTCTGAAAACCCTGGGAAAATGCATGCATGTGGCCATGATGGTCACACTACTATGCTATTAGGTGCTGCGAAGTACTTGACTGAAACGCAGAATTTTAATGGAACGGTACAATTTGTTTTCCAGCCTGCGGAGGAGGGCAAAGGCGGTGGAAAAAAAATGATCGACGATGGTCTTTTTAATCTGTTTCCAGCCGAGGAAGTCTATGGAATGCACAATATGCCCGGCATGAATGTTGGCGAGTTTGCTGTTGCGCCTGGCCCCATGATGGCTGCTAGAGATAATTTCGAAATACTGGTACAAGGTAGGGGGGCTCATGCAGCTATGCCCCACCAAGGTGTGGATCCTGTTGTCGTAGGGTCCCATATCGTTTTGGCTCTTCAAACAATTACCAGTCGAAACATAAACCCCCAGGAATCCTTAGTGGTTAGTGTTACGCAGTTCCATGCTGGTGAAGCATTCAATATTATCCCTGATTCTGTTCTGCTTAAGGGAACTTGCCGCGTATTTGATAAGGAACTTCAAGATACGCTTCCAGAACGAATTCGACTTATAACCGATGGGGTTGCATTGACCTTTGGCGCTAAATCAGAACTAACTTACCATTCAGGGTATCCAGCAACAATTAACACAAAGAGCCAAAGCGAGTTTTGTGCTGAGATAGCCCAAGAAATAGCAGGGTCTGCAAACGGTGTAGACCTAAATCCTGTTCCATCCATGGGAGCTGAAGACTTCTCGTATATGTTACAAGAACGCCCGGGTTGCTATATCTGGGCAGGTAATGGAGATAGCGCAGGTTTACACCACCCTGAATATGATTTTAATGATCAGCTTCTAGCTGTTGGAGCTAGCTATTGGTCTAAGTTAGTAGAGCAAAGGCTCTCTAAAGCGAGTTAAAAAACGCCTAATTATCGGGGTATTAATCCTTTAAGTTCATCACCTTAGGTATATCCATAGCGTCAAGAAAAGATTGAGCGCGCTCGATTTTATCTTGATTACTATCTCTTTGAACTATGCGCAATAAAGTATCTCGCGCTAATAGATCTCCCTTTTCTGCCATTTCAAACGCCATTTGGTCTCGAGCTTCGTAATATCTTTTATCAAAAGGAACAACGTTCAGGCTTTGTTTTTTCCAGTAATACTTTCCTGCATCAGATTTCCATTCGGAATAAATCTCCTGCCAGTTTCCTGTGCCTGAATAAGGATTTAAATTTGGCGCGGCGATAGGAGCACTGGCAGGTTGATAACGGGCATCGAATGATTGACGGATCATGTTACTTTTATTTGGCAAGGCCTTATGAACGGTGGTATCCGAGAATATCAAAACATCGCTAGCCTCAAATGCTCCTGTAACCCATTTTCCTGGTATTCCAACGGAAATATCCATACCGCCCGCACCTGTCCCGATTTTAGTGTCTAGAACGCCATTTTTATGGGAGCCAGACGCTATAGCAAGAGGTCCATTATCGGATGAGACAATCGCCAATAGGTACCTACATCGCATAATTAGTTGCCCCACCAATATGCACTTTGTCTTGGTGTGTCGTCGTTGTAAAATCAAATTCTTGATGTTGTGGAAAAATATTTCTTTGAACAAATATTGGGTGCGCTAGAGCAGTTTCTCTAAAAATTTTACCAAATAATTGTAAAACATTTTCATGGATTCGAGCTCAATGAAGCTCTTCATCTTTCCAGAGATTACGGAGCACTCTCATATATTGTTCTTCTGGATCTTTGCAGGATGCCGATAGATTAGCGATCCCCTCGTCCACTCGATATGCGGGATCTAGCCAACCACCCAGAGCTGCCTTATCAAGTAACCGGCTACGGATATTTAAAATGGTTTGTTTGGGTAACAGGCCACGAATAAAAATATAACTGTCTTGATCAAGCCGTTTTTTTAAACTTATGCCGTCGTTTACAAATTTAGTTGGGTCTTCAAATACTGACATCGGTTCCATAGTAAGACTCAATTTTTTTGTGATCTATGATACTATAATGTATTTAACAAAAAATCTGGTCAAGCCAATAGAACAAGTTAATGTTGTTTAACATCATGTTAATAAGGGTAATTTTAATAGAAAAAATATTTGACGATCTAGTAGTATTAAATATTGGTTAAGTTAAAAACACATGAGGCGCTTTAGGAGACCCATTATGTCTTTGCAGATAGGTATTATGCTACGCGGTCAATACTCGTTTGATGTCAATATGGTAACTATGGCAGATGAATTGATAGAACAGGCATGTTTAGCGGATCGCTTGGGCTTTGCCTCTATCACTAAAGGTTCGCATTATTCAACACCGGATTATCAAGCGTTACAACAATTACCGATACTAGCAAGGCTCACCGGGGAAGTAAAAAATGCTCGATTAAATGCAGGCATAATTATTTTACCACTCCATAAACCATTGGATATTGCAGAACAAATGGCAACTTTAGATATCTTGTCAAATGGACGTATGATTTTTGGAGTAGGGATTGGTTACCGAGAAGTAGAGTTTAATGCATTTGGAACAACGCACAAAGAACGAGGAAAACGCACCGACGAAAATTTAATAGCGATTAAGCGGCTTTGGAATGAAAATAGCGTCAGTATGAAAGGCTCTCACTTCGAACTAAAGGAAGCAGTTTGTTGGCCTAAGCCTATTCAAAAACCAAATCCACCAATTTGGATTGGTGCTAACGCTGATGTAGCTTTGAATAGAGCGGCAGAACACGGTGATTGCTGGTATATAAACCCTCATACCACGATAGAGACTTTGACTAGACAAGTTGAAATTTATAAAGGTTTATTAGATAAATTCAAAAAGCCATTTCCCAAGGAATTTCCAATGAGGAGGGAGGCATTTGTGGCAAAGACGAAAACTGAGGCGATGCGATTAGCGGGCCCGTTTGTGGCACGAAAATATGCCTCGTATCATGCAACTGGTCAAAGTGATCAGATGCCTGAAGGAGAAAGTTTATCTGGAGATTTTGAGAGCCTTATTGGAGATCGTTTCTTGATAGGATCACCGGATGAAGTTGCAGATCAAATGATTACCATTAATAGAAAACTGGGAGTTAACCATTTAATTGTTTCAATGGAGTGGGCTGGAATGGCTAAATCCACGGCAATAGATTGTATGCAAATGATGGCTGAAGAAGTTCTTCCAAAAGTTAGCCAGGCGACTTAATTCACGTTTCTTCATTTGATCAAAATAAATTAAATAAAACGATCTAGTTGGTGTTTATCGATTTAAAATTTTTGAATTTATAACATCCGGGAATGAATGAATACGCTCCTGATAAATTATCTCGTCGACGGGTGATCGTGAATAGCCATAAGTGCAAAATATAAAATAGACCTGCGCATCTTTTGCCATAACAGCGTCATGCTCGTTATCGCCAATCATAATAGTCTTTTCGGGAACCCCTTCCATTTCATTTATTAGGTTTAAAATATGCTGTTTATTAGGTTTTCGCACTGGGTAGTAATCCCCACCAACTATTTTTTCAAAAAAATGGTCGATATTAAGCTTTGCTAAAAGGCTCTCACTTGCTTGCTGAGGCTTATTTGTGCATACGCCCAATCTGTAACCAGCTTGTCTAAGTTTCTCTAGTGTTTGTTTCACCCCAGGGTAAAGTTTTGATAGCTCTGCTGAACGGTTTTGATAGTCGTTTAAAAATAATTTTTCGATTTCATCGATCTCGATGGAACTCGATGCGTAATCAGCAGAATGTAGTGTTTTTTCTATAAAAATACGCACTCCATCCCCAATGAAGGTTTTACTTTTTTCCAAGTTAATTGGATGGCGCCCTATTATTTTAAGCATTCTATTGCCGCAGGCATTGAGATCTGGAGCACTATCCACAAGAGTTCCATCTAAATCGAAAATGATTAGGGAGGGTTTCATTGGCACCACTAACTGGTAAAAATTTAAAGGGTCGACATTTTTTATTACATTAGCAATACACTATAATAAAACAGACTCATCTTAATTCTGTCATTTTTAGTAATAAATATTTATTTCTTCTAATCTCTAGCCTGTGGCATATTGTAGCAGTATTTTAATTTATTTTGTTTGATTAGTCCGTATGCCACATTCGTTATCTGTTCTTGTTCTTGCTGCAGGCAAGGGCACAAGAATGAATTCGCAAAAACCTAAGGTACTCCATGAAATAGCGGGGTTGCCGCTTGTATGCCATGTTATAGAAGCGATTAAACCTTTAGATCCGGATAATCTTGTAGTAGTGATTGCCCCCGATCAAGAAGAAATCCGGGGAGTCGTAAGTCCAGCTAGCATAAGAATTCAGGAAAAATCTCTAGGAACTGGAGATGCGGTTAAAGCAGGGTTAAGTAATCTAAAAAACTTATGCGGAACTGTCCTAGTCGCTTTCGGCGCAGATCCGATGATTACGACATCAACATTAAAACGTTTAATCTCAGCTAGAGAAGTTGTGGACCCCCCTGATGTTGTTGTTCTAGGTTTTAGGACAGAAAATCCAGATAGATATGGGCGCCTTGTCCTTGATACGCATGGGAAACTAGAAAGGATCGTAGAGGTATCTGAAGCTCACACTATCGATAAACCGGTCGAATTATACAATGCGGGTGTGATGGCTGTTAATGGTGCCAAAATAATAGAATTTTTGGAGGCGCTTTCTCCTGAAAATGGCAAAAAAGAATACTATCTGACAGATATAGTCCGAATTGCATTGAAAAAAGGTGGCTATGCAAAGGTTGTTGAAGGGGAGGAAGAAGAAACATTAGGAGTAGATTCTCGAGCGGATCTTGCGAAAGCGGAGGCTATGATGCAAGTACGTCTGCGAATGAAGATGTTGAACAATGGAGTGACATTAGTTTCGCCTGAAACAACTTTTCTTTCTCATGATACGAGAATAGGGCGAGATACAACGATCCATCCAAATGTGGTGATAGGGAAGAACGTAGATATAGGAGAATCGGTTGAGATAAAAAGTTTTTCGCATCTGGAAGGGGCCACAGTTTCTGACGAAGTAGTTGTTGGTCCCTACGCTCGATTGAGGCCAGGTACTGAAATTGAGAGAGGGGCTAAAGTAGGAAACTTTGTAGAAATCAAAAAAGCAAAAATAGGTAAAGGTACTAAAGTCAGTCACTTGTCATATGTCGGCGATGCAAATGTTGGACAAGAGGTAAATATTGGTGCTGGTACAATCACTTGTAATTTCGATGGATTTAAAAAGCACCTTACTGTCATCGGTGATGGAGCATTTATTGGCTCAAATACCTCTCTTATAGCCCCCGTGGAGGTTGGCGAAAATTCTATTATCGGGGCTGGAAGCACCGTCACGACGTCTGTTGATGATAATGCTATAAGTGTAGTGCGGGGTGAGTTGAAGGAAATACCAAACGGGGCGGCACGATTTCGTGCCAAACGGCAACGGGCTTGGAAGAAAAATTAGGATATGTGTGGTATCATTGGAATGATAGGAGCTAATTCCGTTGTGCCTTATATTCTTGAGGGGTTGCGAAGGCTCGAGTATAGAGGTTACGACTCTGCTGGTATATCTACACTGGTTAAAGGCGTTGTGAATAGGAGGAGGGCAGAGGGAAAGTTAGCAAAGTTAGAGAAAAAATTAAAAGACAAACCTCTAACTGGAAATATTGGAATAGGACATACCCGATGGGCGACCCATGGGGCTCCAAATTTAATAAATGCCCATCCACACGTCTCTGGTCCTGTTTCTGTTGTTCATAATGGTATTATTGAAAATCACAAAAAATTAAGAACGGACCTTGTCGCATCAGGCTTCGTGATGGAAACGGACACCGATACCGAGGTGGTGGCGCATTTGGTAAAATATTATCATGACCAAGGTTTATCACCTGAGGAAATAATGCGCTCCATTATTGAACGATTGAATGGTGCTTATGCACTGGTGATCATGATAGCAGATTACCCAGGCACCCTAATGGCAGCCCGTAAATCGTCACCATTGGCTATAGGCTATGGAAATGAAGCAATGTTTATTGGTTCTGATGCGTTGGCATTAGCGCCTATGACCCGTCGCATCAGTTATTTGGAAGATGGGGACTGGGCCATAGTCGGTCAGGATTATTCAAATATCTATAATGCTGAAAATAAGCAAGTCGAACGGCCAATCAATCTAACAGAGGTATCTGGTGCGCTTATAGGTAAAGGAAAATACCGGCATTTTATGGACAAAGAAATCCATGAGCAACCAGAGGTGATAGGGTACACATTATCAGCTTTTTATGATCCTAATTCAGGTCGAATGAAAATGCCAGAACTTCCATTTGACCCCACCTCGCTGCCTAAGCTTACAATAATAGCTGCAGGCACTAGTTATTATGCCGGAATGGTAGCTAAATATTGGCTGGAGGGTTTGGCAAGGTTACCGGTAGAAGTAGATATCGCCTCTGAATTTCGTTACCGTAATTCGGTTTTACCAAAGGGAGGGGCTGCCCTGTTTATCTCACAGTCGGGAGAAAGCTTAGACACCTTGATGGCTTTAAGGCATGCTCGGGAGGTGGGACAGCATATTATCAGTCTGGTAAATGTTAGTGAAAGCACCATCGCCCGTGAGTCCGACATTGTTCTGAAAACGTTGGCTGGCCCGGAAATTTCTGTAGCCTCTACTAAAGCATTCACAACGCAGTTGGTTGTGTTGCTCAGTCTTGCGGTTGATTGGGCCCATAAGCGTAATTTTTTAAATAAGAAAGTATCTGCAACAATAATGACTGAACTGAGCCGTTTGCCGATAACAATGGCAGAAGTTTTGGCCGACCAGGGTCGCTGGAAAGCTTGTGCGCATGAACTGGCTTTAGCGAAAGATGTTATCTATCTTGGAAGAGGGCTCAATTTCCCTACAGCTCTAGAAGGGGCGTTAAAGCTTAAAGAGTTGAGTTACATCCATGCTGAGGGATATGCAGCCGGAGAGATGAAGCACGGTCCCATAGCGCTACTTGAGGAAGGAATGCCGGTAGTAATGGTAGCTCCTTATGACGAATGGTTCGAAAAAACAGCATCTAATCTAAAGGAAGCTCTAGCTCGAGGTGCAAGGGTTATCTTACTCTCAGACAAGGAGGGAATTAAACGTTTAGACGATGAACCCGCTTGGGTTTTCGAGATGCCTAAAGTTCATCCACTGATTGCACCGATACTGTACTCGTTACCAGTTCAATTGATTGCGTATCACACAGCTAATGAAAAGGGTACAGACGTGGATCAACCGCGTAATTTAGCCAAAAGCGTGACGGTGGAGTAATTTTCGTTATCTAAATTCACTTTAAAACACGTCCCGTGTATTTTAGATGAAAATTAAAATGATAAAACTCAATCAAAAAATTTGTGATGAAGCGGTGATTTCAAGTCGATTGTATACTAGGTTCTTCATTGTCCTTTTTAGATTCACATTTGGTATCCATAGTAATTACAGGCAGTGAGAATTTGAATGTCTTTGCAGATTTCTCGCAAGTCTCTTTGTTTTCCTGTGGGATTCGAAGTTCGAATGTTTTTTGTTTATCACCGATCACTGGTGAACCCATCGTGATAATGACTACCAACATAAACTTCATAGTTACTCCGTTATGATGAAATAAATAGATTTAAGCCTGTGCTATACCAAGACTGTAAGTCAATCGAATTCCATCTAGAATGGCAGGTTCAGCGGAGATTTATCTAATAAATTTTAAATTCGTTACCATCTGGTATTGTACCTAAGAGAACGAGAAATGCGCCTAAATCTTTTCGGACGCCGAGGGTCCAACATAAATTTGGTGCAGGTAAATAGAGCAGATATTTAAAAGGCGTCTTTAGGGCCCCATTTCGTAAGAAATTCTAGAAGTTGATTTTTCTCTTTTTCAAGAAATTCTAATTCTATCTTATAGGTAGCATCGTTATCAGTATCTTCCCCAAGCCGGTCTATTTTTTTGTTAGTTAAGTCAAGTCTATTTTTCGCTTCATCAGTGATATACATGTCAGTGTATAGCTTGTTCTGACTGACCTCTTTTTCAGAACCCGTCGTTAACAAGCCATCCTCTACATCGAGTATTTTAAATTGATGCACCAATTCGTCACATTGAAACGCATCTCTTATAAGTTGACGAACAGCCATTTCTTTAAGTCCATTATCATAA
>ENA-UOXV01003037-UOXV01003037.1-marine-metagenome-genome-assembly--contig:-NODE-3037-length-21094-cov-6.118257_pt1 | contig 21094 bp, 28 predicted proteins | sample MGYA00238165_ERZ766961 | MGnify/ENA primary metagenome ERZ766961 (study PRJEB28924, sample SAMN03173240) | marine metagenome | biome: Marine; feature: Water; material: Subsurface seawater | place: North...
AAGTGACTTATGTGTGCTAGCCATGACTTATGTGTGCTAGCCGGTCACATCCTCTAAACTCTAATCGTGAAATCGTACACAAATCGTGCGGCGGCTTGCCTCGCGCGCCCAGCGGGTCACTCCTGCGCAGGGAACCCGCCAGCGCCAGCGGTCATCGGCCGAGCGCTGCGCATAGCGTCACACTCTGGTGGGGCTGCGGCCGACAGGGAGGGTGGGGCTGCTGCGGGGCTGTCGGGTGACGCTCATACCCGCTCCGGCAGTTTGGACGGCTCCAGCGTTGCAGCCCCCGGCCCCGGGGCGGCAGCGTCGATCGCCTCCGCTGCGGCGATGGCCTCGGCTGCCGCCCTCGGGCTGAGGCCTGCGGCGAGGCTGGCGGCCGCGGCCTCATGCGGCGCTGAGTCCTCCAGAGGGAGCTTGCGGAAAGATCCCCGGGAGCCGCCCTCGTTCTTCGATCGCGCTTCTTCGATCGCTTCGCGCATGGAGTGCGCGCGCGAGGAGCTGGCGCTGACGGACCGCACCATCACCTTGCTGCCCGGGCTGCCCTCACCCGCCGCCTCGGGCCCCGCGGTGGCGGCCGCCCCGTTCGCGGTGGCGGCCGCCCCCGACCCATGGGCGGAGAGTGGGGAATGCTCGCCAGTGGGCAGCGTCCTCCTGGCCGGCATCGTCGCCGTCGTCTCGTTGACCCAGAATGTCTTCATCTCGCCTTTGCCCTTCACGTGGATGCGCCCGCGCGAGAGGAGCGGGATGTCGGGCGCCTGCTGCACCAGCAGCGCCGCCGCGCGGGCGGAGCAGTGGATCTTCCCCGGGAGCGACTCCGACTCCATGCGCGACGCGGTGTTGACTGTGTCGCCAAAGAGGCAGTAGCGCGGGTTCAGCGAGCCGATCACGTTGGCCACCACGGGCCCTGAGTGGAACCCGATGCGCAGCGAGACGGTGCCAAGCGACACGTCCTCCTCGTCGATAAGCGTGCTCGACGCCGCGACGATCGCATCCATTGCAAAATCCGCGATGCGCTTTGTGTGGTCGAACTCCTGGTCCTGCACGAGGTTCGTGACCGCCATGTATGCATCGCCGATGGTCTCTACCTTGAAGATGTTGTGCTTCTCCGACAGCTCGTCCAGCTTCGTGTACAGCCGGTCGAGCATGTCGGCGAGCTTCGCGGGGTGCATCCCGGAGGCGATGGCAGTGTACCCGACTATATCCGAGAAGAAGATGGTCACGATGTCGCGGTGCTCCGGCTCGACCTTGCGCCCCTCCTTGAGCGCCTCTGCGACGTACGCCGGGAACACGTTGTTGAGCACGCTGCTCGCCTGCGCTTCGCGCTTTGAGGCGCGCGACTTGCGGTCGCGGTTCACGCTCGTCAACTCTGTATCCATGGCGTTCAGCCGGCGGTCGATCTCTTCGAATGGCGGGCGCAGCTCTGGCAGCGACTGCCAGCACTCGCGCATGAGCAGCGAGATTGGCGCGGGAAGCGAGCCCGGCTTGACGTCCGGGCGCTTCTCCACCGTCGGGTCCACCACGAGCCGCAAAACCTCCATGGCGTCCTGCCCATCGTACGGGTCACGCCCGGTGTAGACCTCCGACAGCAAGATGCCAAACGAGTACACGTCGCTCGCGGGCGTGCTGCCCCCGCCGACCAGCAGCTCGGGCGCCATCCAGAAGGGCGTCCCGACCGCCCCGAGCTGGCGCTTCTGCGTCAGCCCAAAGTCCGCAACCTTGGCGTTGAACTTTGAGTCGACCAGCACCTGCCGCCCGCCCCGTCAGCGCCGGCGCGCCGCGCGCGGGTCCGCGCTGGGGGCCGCGCGCGCGGGGGGCGGGCCAACGGACGGGGGCGCGCACATTCTGCGCCTTGAGGTCGCCGTGCACGATGCACGGGTCCGCCGCGTGCAGGAAGCGCAGCCCGCGCGCGATGTCGCGCAGGATCGGCAGCGAAACCTCCGCGTCGAGCTCCACGGTTTCGTTGTGCAGCAGGTCGTAAAGCGACCCGTGGTCCATGCACTCCATCACCAGCATCGGCTCCGTCCCTCTCTTCATCACGGCGCCCATCACCTGAACGATGCACGGGTGGCGGAGCTTCGCGAGCATCCGCATCTCCTGGAGGAACATGCGCTGCAGGTTCTCGTACCCGCCTCGGGACGCGATGCCCGATTTCGCCTTGCTGCCGAGAAACACCTGCGAATTTAACCCGGACACGACCGTCCCAATGATCGAGGGCGCAACGTCTCGGCTCTCCGCGCGTGAAAGGAGGGAGAGCGCCACTTCCTGCCGGGAATCGCTTTCTTCCTTATGCATGTCGGCGAAGCCAGAGTGGATGGAGTCGTCTGCCCCCCTAGGCGAGCCCAAGCCGTAGCCTATATCCACAGAGATAGCAGCGTCCTCGTTTTGCCCGGTGGCGCGACCGGAAACGAATTCGCCGTTCGTGTCCAGCTGCCCTGGGGGCTCCATGCCGCTGCTGAGCTGGGCGGCAGAGAACGTCCCTGACCCGCCTTCCTCGTCCGAGGACGGCGCGTCTCGTCGCACGGCCGCCGCCTGGCGCGCCTGGCTGAGCCACATCACGATATCGCCCCCGCCAAACGTTTGGATGCGCTGCACTTCCCCCTCCCTGCTGTCTGCCTGCTCCGTACTGTCCTGGCTCTTCTTGCCCCTGCTCTTCTTGCCCCTGCTCAGCGGGGTCTTCGGGGGAAGCACACGTTTGACTGCCACCGTGGTCCCGCGGTACTCTGCCTTGAGCACAAACCCGAAGGTCCCACGCCCGAGGATCTCGACAGGCTCCTGGAAAACGAGCTCTTCAGGCTTCACACTCCAGATCAGGTCCTCCTGGTCCTGGATCCACTGGTGGTAGAACGGGATTGCGATCGCGGTGCAGCAGCAGATGATGAGTAAGATGAGAAACACCAGCGTGACGACCGGCCCTTCCGACCACTTGCACGCCGTCACGTCCGCCGAATTGAGCCAGAACACGCACACACACTCGCTCGCAGGAGGCTCAATGATCGCCTCGCCCAGCGCGTCGGGGTCGCCTGCCCACACGACGGCCTCACGGCGCCACTCGAAGGGGTTCATGGACTGATTCTTCAGGATCGTGAACTTGTTCGAGCCGTCCTGCAGCAACTCATAGTCGGAGAGCACATGCCACTCGCTGCCGTCGAAGTTGACGAATTGGAGCACCCCCTCTTTGCGCGCCAGCATTGCGTCAAACGAAACGTGCCCCGACGCGCCGTTGAAGTCCACAGACAGCACGTCGTTCGACTCGTACCCGACATTTGAGACTTGCTGCAAGGCGCCTGGTGTCGTCCTCACCGCCGACAACCTGCAGCACGCCGGCTTCAGGCCACGGGTGGGTGTGCGTGCAAACCGGGCCGCCACGCATCGTCTTACCTTCCATGCTAGGTCACATGGGTGGAGCGGCTCACCAGATCGATGCGAGTGCTGTGACAGCGTCAAACGCGAGGGCCGCCTCAGGCGAAGTAGCGAGCGCCACAGCATTGTCTTGGTAAATCTTCAGCGCTTCTCCGCCTCCGCCCACCTACACCCGCAGACAGCCAAGATTGGCCGTAGAGCATCACGGCGCAAGGCATGGCTGATGGGAGTGGCGCGGGGTCGCGCGGGGCGGGATCGCGGGGGCGGAGGGCTCGGACGTTTTCGATTGAGCACGGTTGACTCGAGCCCTGCACGACGAAGGTACCGCGCGGAGTGTTTGCGGCGCCCAGTGCCACTTGAGGCGCCACAAACGTGATGCGCCACTCGTGCCACGCGTTTCGCCTCGCCACCTCGAAGATCGTCTCGGGGATGGTGACGTCGTCCACGATGAGCACGACGATGCGCGTGTCTGTGCAGTACAGCTCGTCCAGACTCACGTCGATGAGCTCCTCCTCCCACTTTAAGTACGCCTCGGTGTCGACAGCCGGCGCAGGCGTCATCGTGAAGTTGGCCAGGATCTTGATCCTTGACCTCGTGGCTTCGGCCTCGAACGCGCTCCACATGGCATCGCACAAGGCCGACGCGCAGCGGATCACCTTGCATGAAGTCCAGTCGAACACGTTTAAAAGGCCCGCGAGCGCGCGGCCGTTCAAGGCCGCGTCGGGGACAAGCGACATAGTGTACTCCCCGGCCGTGATGTCGACGCGGAGCGGATCGGTCGCAGCCGCAATGCTCATGCCTTCCCTGGAACGTCGCCCCGTCGCAGCCGCCTCATGCAACTCAAGCCTCACGTTCGGGACGATCCCCTGCCGCGCATGCAGGCATCAAAGCCGCGCCCTGCAGCGCCTGTGCCCGCAGCCAGTGTGCGGGCGCGGGGGCTTGCGGCACGGTGGTCGGCGGCGCAGCTCAGCCACGCACCTCGTCGCCGGTCACCGTCTTCAGCGCGAGCTGCGCCCCGAGACGGAACATCTCCGCCGCTGCGCCCTCAAAGGTGACGTGTATCGGCACCGGCGTCGAAAACACTGGGCATACCGCGCGGATCGACTCTCCCACGGAACCCTGTGCGCCCGCGCGCCGGTGAGCCGCCTGGGCCCGCGGCAGCCGCTGGGGCGCGGGGCTGGCGGGGTCGCGGGCCTGGGACTCGAGGAGCAGAGAGCTGCTTATGAAGAGCGGTTCTGCGTCGAGACAGGGCACACACGTGAAGTTGACGCCCGCTTCAGGAGAGATCAATAGAATGCTGCCGTCTGGGCAGCCTGAGGAGTAGGGCTCGAGCGTGGCGGACGCGAATGAGTCCGGCAGGATCGACCGTTCCATGCACGTGGCGCCGTCACAATGCCACTGGATCGCCGCAGGCGCGTGGCCGACATTGCGCTGGTTCGAATTGAATTTAAACCGCCCGAAAAATGTCATTTCGTCGATGCTCCTCATCGCGGCGAGCACTGCTGTCCTGTTCCAGCTGTTGGCCCGCTCGACGGCGATGCGGAACACCACCCCGGCAGCCACGGCGGATGCGGTCTCATAGTTCATCGGCTCGCCAGCGCCGTAGTCGTACCGCGACTTCCAGAGCTCATTCATCACGACTGCAGCCAAGCGCAACCAGCACACTGGTGATTAGCAGCAGCGAGCGGACGGCGCTGCACAACAGGGGCGGACGCGCCGCTGGACCCACCCACTTACGAAGCGGCGCCACAGGTCCGGGACTGGGACTTACGCGAGGACCCGAAGAATGGGTCGGAGTAGTTCATGGTGTGATGCCACTGGAGCGGCGCCGCGATGCCATGCGTGTATGCCCCGATGTCTTTGAGCCACGCGTTTCCGCGCGTGGGCCCGACCGTGAGAAATACGTATGGCACCGCGGACGCCACAAAAGCCGGCTGCAGCACACTTTTGCCATGGCTCCACCCCTGCATCCACAGGTGGACCCATCAGTACGTGCGGGCGCGGCAGCGTGCTCGGGCGCTTGGCACCTTGAGGGCCCTGCTGTTGACGAGCGCCCTGGCGAGGCCCAGCGAGTCCGCGCCGAGCGTGCAGCCGATCATCACGTCGGGCCCCTCGAGCACCATCGCCGCGACCTGAAGCGTTGCCCGCGCGTTGGCGAAGCGCTGTGCACGCGGGCAGGCGCGCACGGGAGCGGAGTTCGCCCGCCCGGGTGCGCGCGCGCGGTGCCGCATAGGCGCGCGCGGGGAGCAGGCACAAGGGCGGGCGAGCAACCATCGCATCGTACTCAGCCTGCGTAGTCTGCGCCAGGTCGTAGGACTTGGTGTACACAACAGTCATGCCCTCCCCTTCGGCCGTCGCCCGCGCAGAGTCACATGTCGACACCGTGAATCCGGACCCGGTGTGCCACAGCAGCGCAACTTTGCGGGCGCCCTGGGCGCGAGCGGCCCTGATGTACTCGTCTGGATATCTCTCAGAATTGACATGCACGCCGAACAAATACGTCTTGTTCACGTACACCGATTCTGGGCCTGTGCAGCATGCGATGCTCATCATCTCGCTCGGTGCGGATGCGTCGTACATCCTGTCCACCGAGACGGTGCTTCCGCTGAAGAGGACGTCCACCCCGCCCGTTGTAACAAGCTCAGCAAAGTTGCTTGCCTGCTTGGTAATGTCGTTGTCATCGTTCAGAACCTGTCGGTCAGCACACCCTGTCGTCAGCAACAGGCTCTTCGGACGCGCATCAGGCTCTTCGGGCGCGCATCTGCCCGAAGCTGCACTGAGGTGGTCGATTTAGGAAACCGAAAGGCGTCGGGTACCAACGAACCAAGGATATCCAGACCATGCATGGCAGGATCATGCATCGGGCGAAGACAAAGCTGGTGGGGTCGCAGCTGCGGGAGTTCACCTTGAGCTCCACTTTGTAGCGCGCCCCGTTGATCAAGATCCCCCCTTGGCTATTGGTGTGCTCCGCCCAGAATCGGTATCTGCAGACAGCCCCGCCGGTGAATCTCAGGATATTTGACAGGCGCCGTTCACCAGCAGGCCATCCCGAAACTTCGTCACTGGCTGCGCTGTGGAGACCGCGGGGTGCTTCACGGGCTAAGAATAGATGGCAGCCGGGCTGGGCGGCAACCCGCGCATATAATCGGCAGTGTTGAGCCCCATCTCTCCCTGCGAGAGCGACATCGACGTACCAATGACGATCTTGTCGCTGGTTTGAAAGTTGTCGCTCAGCAGCCCACGGGCGGCCCCGGGCCGAGCGCGTCCAAACGCCTCGCCACTGGCTGCAACGACCCGCATCACCGTCGTCCATGCCAAGAGACACCGAACCCATCTCGCAATCAGCATCTTCACCCCCCCCCTGAAACCCGCACTGAAACCCGCAGGGGTGCAGCCATGGCCCATGCGCCTGCGACAGAATTTGCCACGGTTGACTAATCAAAAGTCACACCGATCAAAAGTCGAGAGGAAGCCCGAGCCTCGCCGAGTGCAACCGCAATGAGACGAAGCTTGAATGAACACAAGCTTGAAGGCAGGTTGATTTTACAGTCGCAAAGGTAGTGGCGCCAGGCCGTGAATATCACTTGAAAGTGTTGCATGATATTGCACACCAGCGCTGCCCCACCTGCCGCCCGCCCGCGCACTCACGGGACGGATTTCCAGGTGCTCTTTGACGATTGCAAGTGTATGTCGAATGCGGACGACGCAAACGCCTACCATGCCGGTGAGCCCGCGTGGGCGCTGGGGCCGCCGTCACTTGCGCGCCCGCTCCGGTGCGCGATGTCCAAGTCAATGTCCCGAAATTCCTTCTGGCGGCCCATCCTGGCAGCCTCGGGTGGGGCGCCGGCCGACCCGCGACCGGCGCGGACGAGCGCAGGCCAGGATGTCGAGCGCGAGCGGCGGGCGGAGGAGATTATCGCGATAGTCAACAAGTTGACCACCAGGGCGGAACTTGCAGAAGTGACCTGCGAATTCTGCGATGCTTGTCGGGAAGAGCGCGGTGCTGCACTGCCTCCAAAAAGCGACAAGGGGGGAAGAACTATAGCGGGACAGGGAGAGCATGCTGGTGCTGTGGCTGACTACGATGACGAGTTCCATGGATACACGTCAGATCCAATCTCGAGGGCGCCTCGCGCTCCCGAAGATGTTTCAGCGATGAAAGGCAGCCCCGGCAAACAATCGAGGAAATCCTGCAACAGGTGCCAAGAGATCGACCAAGAGATTGCGCGCTTGCGACTTGACGGCAAACGCCACAGGGAAGACGCGGAGGGGTTGCGATCGGCCGAGATAAGGATTTCGCAGATAAACAAAGGAGATTCTACAATTGCGAAGGCAGCTCGCGCATGTGCAATCTGAAGATGCTACGGACAGCGATTGTGGCCAGATGCATACCCGTGCAGTTTCTGGTTCTTCTTCCTTTGCAGTAGCGGAGACTTGCCCGTCATTTGATTTGGCCGGCTATGCCCTCTCCATAGAACTTCGCTTCCATTTGACACGGGCTGCAGCGAAATTCCTTCGCCGGACCTCGAAGGACCCGACACCATGTAGCACAGAGTTGGTGCTCTATGCCCACGGTGTAATCTCTAGGAAGCCCCCTTGCGGAACGGGTGTGCATGTTTGGAGAGAGATTGCTCTTTGTCAAGATCGGATTTCAGCCGCAGATGTTGCTGGACATTAGAGCGCGCCTGCGCAGCACGGGCTTACAGCGAAAACGCCTCTGGTGAAGTGGACACAGAGCGGGTATTGTGAGTGAGAGCGCCAGCGAGAAGGTGTGGAGGATACAGATTTGTTCCGTTCACACCCAACCTCACCCCGTGTGATCAAGATCGCATCGCTCGAAGCTCTAGATCAGGCCAGAGCCAACGTTGTTCTGGTTGGACGCATAGTGGTTGAATTCCCGTCCCTTATTATCGGAACCCCCGAAAGCAAGCTGCTGCACAAGGCCCCCGCGGTACCTGTTTTGGCGGACACCGTCATTAGGCTCCACCAAGAGGGGCTGCGCAATCTTAAGGGGCTGTTAGAAGGTAACGTAAGTGCGGAAAAATCCACGGAGAACCCCTCAACCCTCCTCGAAAGCAACGCTCTGCGGCCAAGACAGCAGTTTGACACAGGATGCTGTGCTGTCACGTCCCCGCCCACAAGTGCGCTTTCCTGTACGAGAGTGTGCCGCACTGCTGTCTAACCTGATGCTGCAACAGGCTGTCCGGCATACAACATGTGTGCTAGGCTATCCATTTGGGGAGAAACCGCCCCACTAATCCAGTCCGAGGGCTGGCACTTGTACTTCACAGCCAGCGGTCCGCGAGCAGTGGAGGTCGCGCGAACTCGGCAAGAGGGAACTTACGCGCCCGCGCCAGTGCCGACCTTAAGCGAGTGGCCATAGATGATGCGATTGATGGTTTCCATCCCCAGCTTTGATGAGTGCACCCCGTGCGGAGGCGCCGCAAAAGGCCATGACGAACCCATCGTCGCGCCTTTTCACACGTAAGTTGATGAGAATTGGAGACACCATAATTGTAAGTTGACCATGCAGCGTTTTTTCCAGCCAACATCGCGAATTGATGATTTGTGAAAATGGTTTTACTTTTACACACACCTCACCTTCAGGAGCGGAGAGGTTCGTTGGGCTCGAAGTACCAGGATGGGGCTCGCATTCTCGCGCGTGTTCCAGCGCCTCTTCTCGAAGCAGGAGTTGCGTATTCTGATGGTTGGGCTCGACGCTGCAGGTTGATTTGACCTGCTCAAACCTCTCGCCTTGGTCCAGGCGCAAAGACGTCACCCCAAATTAAGTCCGTGCACACCAGATGTTTGCTGCTGCGGAGGCAGACTTATCACTCTGCCTCGTTGATCGTGCAATAGTGGTCTGGCCTGCTGTCTGTGCTGCTCTTGCTGCTCGCTCGCGGGACGCTTCAGCCAGGGAGTCGCGCAGACGGCCCGTGCCTTGCAGCGTGTGCAGGAATGCACGCGGCAAGGCGGAAGGGATCCGGCGTGAAGTCTGATGATACTGCTTGACACCCACGCGGAATATTGCCCGTGCTGTGACTGGCGACGGCGCTGTAACACGATTCTGAGGGTCGTGACGGTGCTGTAGGCAAGACCACAATCCTGTACAAGCTGAAGCTCGGCGAGATCGTGACGACGATCCCGACGATCGGCTTCAACGTGGAGACGGTTGAGTACAAAAACATTTCATTCACAGTGTGGGATGTGGGAGGGCAGGACAAGGTTTGTCTCAGCGCCCTACACCTGGCATTCGGCTGTCTTGCCCTGACGCCTTCGCCGCCTCGTGGGGCGCGCTGCGGAGCGTCGCACGGTCCTGCATCTCTGTCTCTGACAGCCCTTCCCTCTCCCTGTGAGCAGATCCGCCCGCTCTGGCGCCACTACTTCGCCAACACCCAGGGGCTGATTTTCGTCGTGGACTCCAACGACCGGGACCGGTCCGCCCGCCCGGCCCGCCCTCACAGACGCGACCCTCGGCGCTCCGTGCCAGCGGCGTGACCGCTTCGCCCAACCCCGTGCGCAGCGCGGCAGAGGCGCGCGACGAGTTACACCGTATGCTCAACGAGGACGAGCTCCGCTCGGCGGTTGCCCCCACCCCCTCCTTTTTGTTCCCCCTACGCACCGCACTGCCGTACCAACGCAGACGCCCTGGGCGATGCAGGTGCTCCTGGTCTTCGCCAACAAGCAGGACCTCCCGAACGCCATGACTGCCGCGGAGCTGACGGTGCTGTCCCCGGACACGCAAGCGCGCGCGCCCGCCCGCGCCCTCTCTCGTGGAAAGCGCGGTGCGTGAAGGCGATGCAGAATCTGCATCGTGAAGGCCCCTCAGCCCTGCGCGCGGCGCGCAGGAGAAGCTCGGCCTGCAGTCGCTGCGGCGGACGTGGTACATCCAGGGCACCTGTGCCACGTCCGGCGAGGGCCTGTACGAGGGGCTCGACTGGCTCTCTGCCGAGCTCGCAAAGAGCAAGGGCTAGGCCCGCGGGGCGGCGGCCCGCGCGGCAACGTAGGGTCCCTGTGCGCGTTCTTGCTGCGCGGGCCCGGCACTTGGGCCTGCTCGCGGCCTCATCTCCCGTCGGCACGGCCGCCCCGGCCCCGAGGCTGGGGCGACTTGCCGGGGCAGATGCGCGCGTGGCGGGCGACAGTCTGATTGGCTATCCAGGGAAGCTGAGGGATCCCCCCGGTTGTTGCGGCGTGCAGCGGGCGACGGACAGCCCCAGGCACGGTAGCAAGTGACCACACACTTCACTGCATCACCACGAGGGGCCCTGCGGGACCCGTGCGCAGGGGGTCCCTGGCCACCCTTGCATCCTGTGCCGCCGCCCCACGTCTTTGGTGTGCAGACTCTCTTGGGCGACACGGTCCCGTGCGCACAGCGGGAGCGCCCGGCGCAGCTCCGTGCACGCCTGCCAAAAACGCACCGGGCGGGCGAGGTTTGAGTGAGGGCCACCTCTCGCTGATGGGAAGGGAAGGCAGGGCCTTCCGGTACCTCTGGTACTGCCGCGACGTTGCGGGAGCATTTGTTCTTCTCATACCGCCGCATCCGCACCGTTGCCCGCGCCTCCTCTGGGCGTGCGCACCGCCGTCAGCCTAGCACTATGCGGTCGAGCTGCCTAGCAGGGGTCGTGCACGGGCAGCGCGGCTGGTGTCGCACCAGCGAGTCCCGACTTGCCCATGGCGACGAGGATCGTTGCAGCGGCGTCTTGCACCTGCTCGTCCCAGTCCTCTGCGAGTCGCACCAGACACGCAACTGCTCGAACGTCTCCTTCTCCTGCAATAGTGCCGAGGGCTCGAAGCGCAGCAATTTTCAGATCCGCCGTGGTAAACCCGACGTGCGCGGCTGGACGCCTGGGCGCTCGCGAGAGCGCCCCGTTCGGCCTGGTAAAGTCGCGATAATCTCCTGGCTGGACGGGGTTCCGTAACAAGGTTGATTCTCCGCCAAGTGCGTCAATCAAGGTCCCCACAACAACCCGGTCACCGCGCGCCGCAATTCGAGACAGCGTCTCAATTGCTTCGCAGCGAACTGCGTGGTCGTTGTCCTGGAGGTGCATCACCGCCTTTGCGGTCGCGACGGGATGGCCAATCGGCGCAATTCGTGCAATAGCACGGAGGGACTGGATGCGGCATGTGGGTTTTGCGTCCGCTAGATGCCGTGCTAATTCTGCAAGCCTGGCCTCGCCGTTCTGATGAGTCTCTGACGCGTTCCCAATTAGCGCTTCAATCGGTACCCGAACACCATCGCGCACGATGGAATCACCCCGTCCGATACGCGAGATTGCCTTCACTCTCCTCTGCGTTAGTGCATCGCAGTGGTCGTGTCCTCCTGCGACATCATCCCGCGATGGGAAGGACATCAGACAGAATCTGCGTTGAGCTCGGAGCTAGTCAAACACAACCACTTTAGCAGAGTGTCTTCTTACAACTTATGATATGCACGTGACAATTTCCTCTGCAGTGCGGCTAATATCATATCAGCAATGGCTCCAGGATCAATATCTCACCATCTGTCTTCTGAAGAGTGAAGGGGGCGAGCCCGTGGTGCCTGCCTCCAGGAATGGCGAATCAAGAGACCCCCGAAATGGCCGGCATGCCACTGCGCAGCTATAAACTATTTGCCGGCAGGTTCTCTTCGCCTGCTGCACTCCCGCCCCCAAGCGCCTGGGCGGTTCGCCTTTCGTTTCCTCGTGCAGGCCCGTAGCAGGCGCATCGACAGTGGGCGCACCCCCTGCTCAGGAAGCGCTCCTACTTGATGCCAACGGCTTTGACTGACCCACTTTTTCTTTCAGCGCGAACCCGGAACTCGCCAAAAAGGTTGCGGACCAGCTGCAGATTCCCCTCGGCGAGGTCTGTTCCCCCGTCAATCTCAAGAGTTCACGGGCTGCCGACGCACGCGCATGAGGGAGCGGCCGGCCCGCCACAGCACGCCGTGGGAAAGATATGACATATAGAGATGTGTGCAGGCATCCATCGGACGTTTCAATGACGGCGAGTGCAACATCCAGCTTGGCGAGAATGTGCGCAACACGCACGTTTTCGTTCTGCAGTCGACCTGCCCGCCGGTACCTTAGAGACCCACGCAAGCGTTGGCAGGCACTCGTACTACCTCCTCTACCGAGGTTTCACGCCTCACGTGGCCGGCCCCCGTGACAGGTCAACGATTCGCTCATGGAGCTCTTCCTCCTCGTGCGTTGTTTCCGTCGCGCCTCTGCCAGGACAGTGACGGCCATCGTTCCCTACTACGGCTACGCTCGTCAGGTCCGCATCCTGCGCACCAGAGCACTTTCCCAAAGTAATGCTCAAGAGCCGTGGGTCTGGAGCCGCCCGGTGCCGATGTCCTACTCGTGGCCAGACGCCCCGCCGGGACTGTCTGCTGACACCCTCGGAGCTCGCAGGATCGCAAGACGACCGCTCGAGTGCCGATCTCGGCGTCGGATGTTTCCATGCTGCTTGAGGCGGCGGGTGTTGACCGTATGCTGTGCGACCCCGCCTTGGACTCTCTAGCCCGTGGCCGGCTCTCCGCACTTGAAAATGGCGCAGTTCGGAGCTTTGTTGCAGCTGCTTACTGTGAAGCGGCGCAGATCCGTGGACCTGCACTGCGGGCAGATCCAGGGGTTCTTTCACCACGCTCCAGTGGACAACCTGCACGCATTCGTTGAGCACGTCCCCTACATTGTGAAGGAGGTCGTGCCGTCCTACGGGGACAACCCAATCGCGGTCGTCTCCCCAGACGCTGGAGGCGTGGCGCGCGCCAAGGTGTGTCCGCACCGCGCCGCTGCGCCGTTTTTACCGAGCCACACGCTGCAGCCGAGTGCTAAGCGCCCAAATGGTGCCCCCAGATGTTCATGGAGGCCCTGTCTGGCATGAACGTGTCAAACATTTCGCTGGCCATCACGATCAAGCATCGGCGCGCGGCGGGCGAGGTTGAGTCCATGAACATCGTTGGAGAAATCAAGGGTAAGCATTGCATCATTGTCGACGACATGATCGACACTGCGGGCACGCTGTGCAAGGCCGCGGACTCGCTTACGGAGATGGGCGCGCTGTCGGTGAGCGCGTGCTGCACTCACGCCCTCTTCTCCGGCCCCGCTCTCGAGCGCATCGGAAAGTGTACCCTGAAGAATGTCATCGTCTCCGACACAATTCCTCGTTCGGCCCCGCAATTCCTTGTGCATGTATGCTGCATGCAAGGGGCACGGACCCCGGCCCATGCTGGACCCCGGGCCATGCTGCTGTGAAGTAATGCTCACGCACCGTTGCGCTGCGCAGTCAAGAAGGACGTCGCGCCGGGCTCGGCGGCCGAAGTTGCCGTGAAGGAGAAGATCAAGATGGTTTCGTGCGCGCGGCTACTCTCGCAAGCGATTCTTTCCATCAACACCGGCACATCCGTGTCGAACCTCTTTGCTGTCAAGTGAGGGCGGCGCTGGTGCGGGTTGGCAGGGGCATTGTGCCCTGCGTTGGGGTGGCATGGGCATTTTTGGTCGCTGGCGGTAGACAAGCAGCCGGCTTGGTATGCGAGGCGTGGACCGGTGTGCGGTGCGGGTTCTCTCTATTGTCCTGGGTGAATGCAGGAGCGGGTTGAAAGATGCACACGTGTCCCGGCGTCGCGTCAGTCCCGTGAGCCCGGTCACCCCAGCTCTCGTGGGTTTACGTGCGTGTACCTCGCCAGCCCAGTCCAAGGATTCTCAGGCAACATTTTGCAAAGAGCTACCGCGCACGGCACAGCTGTCCCGCGGCGCCTGGCAGGCGCGGCCGCGCGCTCTACTTGGCCGGAATAGCCTCGGTGAGCGCCGGGACAGCGGTGAAGAGGTCGTCGACGAGGCCTATGTCTGCCACCTGGAAGATGGGCGCCTCGGGGTCCGTGTTGATGGCCACGATGGTCTTGGAGTCCTTCATCCCGGCCAGGTGCTGGATCGCGCCGGAGATGCCGACCGCGACGTACAGCTCCGGCGCCACGACCTTGCCGGTCTGCCCGATCTGCGTGTCGTTTGAGATGTACCCGGCGTCCACTGCCGCGCGCGACGCACCGACCGCGGCGCCCATCTTGTCCGCAAGGCTGTACAAGAGGGAAAAGTTATCGCCGTTCTTGAGCCCACGCCCGCCCGCCACGATCTTGGACGCCGAGCCGAGCTCTGCGGGCGCGGACATGCCGGTGAGACCACATCCAGATTAACTCCTCCACCCGTTAAAGAAACCACGCGCTGTCCAAACCAATCGCACCAATGCCAAACTGAAAAGGGGTGCCGCACATGCGTGGCGGGGGCCGGGTGGATGGTGCCTACCGGGGCGGTCGGACTTAGACAACTCCTCTCCAACAAAGGCCGAGAGCCCGGCGTCCTGCGCCGCAAAGTCCTCGACAGCAGCAGAGCCGCCCTCTGCAGCAGCCTTTTCGAAGTTGGTCGAGCGGATCGTGAAAATCTTGGTCGCGTCGGCACTCTGCACGGTCGCGAGCGCGTTGCCTGCGTAGATGGGCCTCACGAAAGTGTCTTCGGAGACGACCTCCACGACCTCGGAGATCTGCTCGACGTCGAGCTTCGCCGCAACTCGTGGGAGAAACGCCTTGTTTACAGCGCTCGCAGCACCGACAATGTGCGAGTACTTGTTCGCCCCCTGCGGCCCCTGCGCGTAAGAGAAATCTGCCGAGAACAGCGCATGCCAAATGCAGCCAGTCTCCTCCTCGCAACCCATGCATCCAACACCGGTTGCCCGGCAGTATGTACGCGTGGACCATACCACTCAAGGTAGAGGCTACACGACTCGGATCAGCGTTCACATTCACGAGGTCGCTGCGGGTTCGGGCTGTCCCTAGCCTACTGTTCCCAGATTGCAGGGCCCGTCTACAGCCCCTGCAAAGTGGTGCAGCAGCGCCCCATATCGCTAGCGCGCTGACATTTTAGGAGGAACGCACGTTGCCACCACATTCCAGAACACATCAAAACTAATGATGACTGTGACCGGCGCTCCTCGAATGTCAGTGATACCCGAGGCCTCGTTCTGCGTTCAAGGTTGGGCGCGGCCAGCGGGAGGGGGCAGGCCTGGAGTGTGAGCACTAGCGCCTCCATGTTCTCCGCCAGACCCTTTGCGAGACAATCCGACTCGGACTTGAGCACACGTTTTACGCCCGGGATCTTCGCTGCTGCCTCAGCGACAGCGCCGCAGCCGGCGCCGCCGACCAAAACGTCTATGTCGCCCCCGAGCTTGGTCGCGGCAGTCACCGCCGACAGCGTGGCAGGGAAGAGGCTTGCATTGTTATGGTCTGCAACTACGAGTGTAGAGGCCATACGGTGCGTCGATGCCAACGGCCTGGAGAGGACAGGGGCCTTGCAGCGGGCCGCCGTCGTGGCAAGACGCAACACCCGCATGGTTTCGGATCTTGTGTCCATGGGGTGCAAGTCCTGCCAAAAAGGGGGTGTGCATACCCCCCGATAACCGTGGTAAAACACTTCCGCTGCGAGAGTTCACTTTGCTGTGTGTGGTGGACGGGCGCTAGTCGTGCAGCAGAAGGCACCATGTACAATGGTGTGGGCCTCACGACCGTGCGTGGCACGGCCACTAACGGCTACGTGCAGCGCAACAAGGCGTTCCAAAGGCCCAAGGAGAAGGTCCTCTCCTTCCCCCCTGTAGTCTGGCGAACCAGTCGCCCGCTTATCGCGTGCAGATCGCAGCGAACAGCATGGCCTCAACAAGGAGCGCTGGGGCGCTTAGCCTAGTATCTCAGGGACGAAGGCGTATCGTATCTGTACCCGGTGGGTTGATTGTGAGCCGTTGAGTAGATGGACTACATGAAGGACTTGGAGAAGGGAATGTCGAAGCCCTCGTTGGCGTCCAAGGGGGCGAACCAGGAGATCCTGGACCACCAGCGCAAGCGCCAGGTGGAGCTGAAGCTGATGGAGTTCCGTCTTGCGATGGAGGATCGGGGATTCGACGAAGATGAGATCGAGACACGCGTCGCCGAGGTGCGCAAGAAGCTCGAGAACGAGGAAATGACGGTTAAGGCAGCCGAGCCGAAACTATCCGAGTCGCACGCACTTGCCGAGGCCAAGGCCAAAGAGGCAGAGAAGTTCAGCGCGGCCCTGGGAATCCGCAAGGACCGCGTGGAAGGAGAGTCGTTCGACCGCGACCTGCAGGAGCAGCGGAAGCTGGAGCGGCAGGCGGAGCGCGAGCGCAGGGAGCTGGAGCGGGAGGAGGCTGCCGAGCGCCGCGAGAGGGAGATGCGCAAGCGCGACAAGGAACGCAAGAAGCGCGAGCGCGAGAGGGAGGAGGAGGCCAACGCCGCCAAGGCTGAGAAGCCGCGCAGCAGCCGCAGCCCCGAGCGCGAGGGCGGCAGCAGCTCCAAGCGCCGCCGGTCGGAGAGCCCACCGCGCCGCCGCTCGCGCTCGCCCGCCGCGCGCCGTTCGCGCTCGCCCCAGGCGGCGCGCTCGAGGCGCTCTCGCTCTCCCCCGCGTGGCAGGCGTGCCAGCAGGAGCCCCCCGCGCGACAAGCGCAAGCAAAAGCGCTCTGCGTCATCATCTTCGTCCTCGTCCTCGTCCTCGTCCTCTTCTTCTTCCTCGTCAGACTCCAACTAGATAGCTGGCCACCCGGGGCGTGCAAGGGGGGTCCTGGTGCTGGTAGGTCAAGGCGGTGCAGATGCGCCCCCGTTCCGGGGCTCGCTAGGCGGGTGCAGTGCGCTTGCTGCAGGCGCAATAGAGACATGGGCCTTTTATCGCCGGGAGCCATGAATTGACCTGGGCCAAGGGTCAGTTTGTACTGGGAGCCGCGTCCGCAAGCTACGCCGGGAGAAATCCGAGCGAGAGCCCTGCGAGCGTGCGGAGCGGCGGCGGGAGCGTGCGGGTGGACGCCCGGAGCGCCTCGACGATGGCAGCGCACTCCTGCACGCTTTCCCCGTTCAGACGACAGACCCGTTCTGAGGCGGATCGCTGCCGCGGGGCCAGACGGCACCTCGTCCGCGAAGTCGAGGTTTTCGAGCCCCCCCGGCGCCTCAAGGCGCCATTGCGCGAGCAGCCCCGCCGCCGCCTCGTCGGTTCCGCCGTCGTCGAAGACCGCGTAGAGCACTTGCACCTGCCGCCGCCGCGGCTCAGCCGCCGGCGCGCACGCCTGTGCCCTCCGAACGTGCGCACAAGCACCATCCGCCCCTCCATAGGACGACGGTGACCGGTCACCGCAGGTTCGGACTGCAGCAGCCAAGCCCTCTTGCAGCCTGGGCCGGCCGCCGCAGGCAAGCGCGGCGGCCACGAGGGGATCCGGTGGCGGGGGGGGAGGACCACGCGGAGGGGCGCACGGTGCTCGAGCGCGCCCGCCTCCGACTCGGAGGGGACCTGGTTCGCGCTGCAGTACCGCTGCGCGTCGCCCGGCCGCGCGCTCAGCCGGCGCGCCGTCGGCTGGTCCGCACCCTCGACGCTCGGACCCAGTCGAGCCGGACGCGGCGGGCCCGCCCCCGAGCGCGAGAACCAGCACCCCTCGGCAGCGCCGGCAAATCCGCGCGGCGTGGGCAGGGCCCGGGAGGCACCTTTACGAAGGGGTCTGGGATGAGGTCGAAGCATGAGGCGGCGAGGGCCGACGCGCTTAGGAGCGAGAGGAGCGCGGCGGGCGGGCGCGCGGCGCGGTCCGAGGCGCGCAGGACAGCGCGGAAGTTGGTGTGCGCCGCCGCGGCTTCAGTCAGGTCGCTCGCGAGGCGGCGGAGCAGCGAGTGCGCCGCGAAGAGGTCGCGGGCGGGGTCCCTGCTCGACGCCACCCACTGCTTCCACAGCCGGACGTCGCGGGTAGGGCCCTCCGCGCCGCACACCCGCCACGCCGAGCCGCCCCTACCCTCCCCACCCCCGTCCCCTTCGTGCTCCCACGCCTCCGTCCGCTCCGCAAGCGCGTCCCACGGTACCCAGGACCCGTCTTCGAGCATCACCCGCACGCCGGAGGCGTCGTCCGCGCCAGGGCCCCCGCCCGCGCCGGCCCCCAGCGCGCCCGCCGCCGACGGTGGAAGACACGCGGTCGGTGCAGGCGTCGCGTCGCCACCGGCATTGTCCACGCCCCATGCCTCACCCAGGACCGACGCAGCCGCGGCTTCGCCAGTCTGCCGCTTGGACCGCACCGCGGGCCGAGGCGAGGCCGCCCCCCGGAGCGTTTTCTCCCGCTCCCGCGGGGCAGTCGCGGCGCTCTCGCCCCCTGCGCCCGCTGCCACCTCCAAGATGGCCTCACCCACCCGCGATTCACACCGGGCGCAGCAGACGCCTCGCCAGAGCCCACCCTCCAGCCCCACCCCTCCCTCTGCGACGCCCGCGCCCGGCGCCCATTGCAGCGCGCCAGGGGCCCCGTCGCTTGCGTGGAGGAGCAGCGAATGCACAGAATGCAGGCAGTCGCCCGGGCGCGGCCGCAAGTCTGCTCACACGCAGCGCTGGTGGCGTCAGAGGGGCGGGGCTGTCAGCAAGGTCATGAGGGGCATGCTGGGTGACCTGCTGGGGTGATTTTCGACATCGGGGATCGGCACGCGAAGTCCTCATGGCACACCCACATCTCGGCCAGCTCCTGCCAGTATGGCGAAGGCAACGGCAGGATGCGTTTGAAGCGCCCCGGCGGAAAGAGCACAGTCCCGCATGTGTCGCAGAGCACTTCGCTGAGCCCCTTCATGGCCTCATCCTCACTGATTGTCCCCCCCCTACCGAGACCACCAGGAAGCCACGCGGCGACAGCCAGCTCTCCTGCTGTAAGCGCCTCGGTGTGCGGCACTACGAGCGTGAACCTTGCCTCCGTGATGCTCCCAGTGCCCTCGACCGATGCGGCTGTCTTTACGCTGCCCATGGCGACTGCGTCCGCGAGCCTCATCACGATCGGTGAGGGCGGGGCACTATCGCGGGCGAAGTGGACGGCGATCTCAGTCGGCGACTGAAGCCGCACGGAGACTGTCACGTCGTGAGCTACCCCTACCGTCAGGCGGACAGTGCGCAGCGCCGGAAGAACCTGCGCCATGGATCACGAGTATCTGGCATCAATCCCGCAGGCAGGTGGGCAGAACTCTAAGCGCTACTTTGTCACTTGTGACGGCAACACTTGGCGAGGGCTGGGGACCACCTGCAATAGGAAGACAGGCTGGTCCGGCGTAGCCCACGGGTCCATCTCGCCCAGGACGTGGGTGTGTGTAAAGCGACTGTGATGGACCGCCTTTTAACAAAGATGCGGAACGGGTTCCTTTCCCTGCTGCTCGTGGCGGCGGCGTGGGCGCGGCCTGGACCCGGGAGCTGCGATGAGATGTGGTTCGTTCAGCAGAAGGACCACTTCAGTTGGGCGCCGCCGGCCGATGCGGCCTCGACGTTTCTCCAGCGCTGGTTCCTTTGCACAGGTCAAGCGGAGTCCTGGGGTGCTGCCCGTGCGAAAGTCCGGATGCTGACTGGCACGGGGGCCGCAGAGTTCTGGCGCGACGCTGGCTCCCCGCCGAACCCCAACATCTTTTACTACTTTGGCAACGAGGACGACGTAGAGCTCTACGTCAACAACACCGGCGAGCCCCCCTTCAGCGCGGCAAGCGGCACACTACATTTCTGACTCCGGCGCGCGCGACCGCGGGTGGCAGGGCTGATGTGGGAAACGGCGCCGACACACGCGGCTGTGCTGGTGTTTGCAGAGCACAGGTTCTATGGCAAGACGATGCCGTTCCAGCCGGGGACGCCTAGCTGTATGAAGCTCCTGACCACGGAGCAGGCCCTCGCCGACTCCGCCGCGCTGCTCGTGCATCTCCGCACCGGCGGGGGCGGGCTTCCCTGGGCGCAGGCCGCTGGCGCCGTCGTCGGCTTTGGCGGCTCCTACGGTGGGATGCTGGCGGCGTGGTTCCGCGGCAAGTACCCATTCCTGGTCGAGGGCGTCGTCGCGGCCTCGGCGCCGATCCTCGCCTTCGAGGGCCTGGCCCCCCCGTACGACCCGGGCGCCTTCAACGCCCTCGTCGCGCGTGACGCCTCGCCCGAGGCGCCCACCCCCCCTCCCGCGAGCGGCGGCGCCGCGCGCCGCCGCCGTCCGCGTGCTGACGGCGGCGCTGCGGCGGCAGGCGGGCGCGCCTGCGGGGTGCCGCGAGACCTTTCTCGCAGGGGAGCGGGAGGTCGCGGCGCTCGCGCGCTCGGCCGCGGGTCGCGCGCGCCTTGCGCGCGCGCTGCGGACGTGCGCGCCGCTGCGCACGGCGGACGAGGCCGCGGGGCTGATTGCGTGGCTCCAAGAGCCATGGTCGTACCTCGCGATGGGAAACTTCCCGTGGCCCTCGGGGTACGTGATCCACGGGCGCGGTGCGCTGCCCGCATGGCCGGTACGCGAAGCGTGCGCGCGCCTCACGGCCGACGCGGCCGCGGGGGGCGGCGGCGCGGGGGCTGGCGACGCGCTGCTGGCGCGGCTGCGAGAGGCGTCGGGCGTGTTCTACAACCACTCGGGCGACGCGGCGTGCTTCTACAACGGCGCGCCCGCGCATTCGCGCGAGGCACACGCGCGCCACGGGCTGCTCGGCAGGGGGCGCGGCGGGGGGCGCGGCGGGGGCGCGGAAGCTTGCGCGGGCGACTGGGGGTGGCAGTGGTGCACGGAGATGGCGATGCCCTTCTCCAACGACGGCAAGCGTGACATGTGCTCGCTCGCACGCCCGCGCACCGCCCCAGCAGCCGCCGGGGCCCCGGCTAAGCCGCCGCGCTGCGGACGCAGGTACTGGCCGGCGGCACCGTGGAACGAAACCGCGGCGGCGGACGGCTGCGAGGCCGCGTGGGGCGTGCGCCCGCGCCCG
>ENA-UOXV01003045-UOXV01003045.1-marine-metagenome-genome-assembly--contig:-NODE-3045-length-21053-cov-6.835365_pt1 | contig 21053 bp, 36 predicted proteins | sample MGYA00238165_ERZ766961 | MGnify/ENA primary metagenome ERZ766961 (study PRJEB28924, sample SAMN03173240) | marine metagenome | biome: Marine; feature: Water; material: Subsurface seawater | place: North...
TAGAGCCCTACGCGTTTCCACGCGAATCTTCGCCTCCACTACCCCGCCACCGCCCGTTCCTACGGCGCTTTCTCCATCGAGACTTTCTATCCTCGACCTCCGTCGAGACCTTCTCTCTTCGACCCCGCCGCCCGATGACAACGATCGCGGCCGCCACTACCGCTCCTCTCGTTCTACAGAACACGGACGCAGCTCTCAGCGACATCCTCAACTGGTTCAAGCTATTTCACAGCTGGCCCAACTTTTCCTCACCGACGATATCTCGCCTGGTATACGAACCCTTCACAAGACACAGGTCACCAGGGCCTGTACCCGCCACCTGCTCAAGCTCATGGATCCGGACTCCTCTCGCGTTGAATTTTGCACGCGGTAGTCGCAGTGTAGTGTGAGTAGCTGATACTGGGACAAAGCACGCGGTCATAGAATACGACCGGCCAGGCCCACCCAGAAAGAGAGGAAAAAGAAACGTGAAAAAAATTTCCTTTCAGTGACAACAGTCAGGTACCACACAGGCAAAAAACACAAGAGCAGCAGGGGCCGGGAGACCGAAAGCGTGTTGGATGAGAGAAAGGTACTTTTGATGACAACGAGCGGGACAAATGAGAATAACAGTGCTTAGTTGGAAGGCGGGCAAGGAGAGGCACGCGGTTGGGATCGTGCCGGGCTAGCGACCCACAGTTTGTAAAGCATCGAGTGTCGCACACTTTGAACTAGTCAATGGCAGAGCATCGGGAACCGGGAAGAACTAACAAGCGGCTGGAGCCTGAGGTTGCAGCGAAATTGCTGAGGTGAATAACACTGCCGTAAGAGCCTGCTTTACTTTGTTTTCTCTTCAGCGGTGAGGGCCATGGACCAATGTGAGCGCCAACTCTCTTTCCAGGTCGCTTGCAACGCATCGCTTCTCGCAGGTGGATAGGGATCCCCATCAGGTGAACCTGCTCATGACAAAGACACACAGACATTCTGCTACTCTCTGTCATTGAGTGCATGTAGTACTCATGGTCTTGCTGCCGGGCAGGTATTCGATGGGTTGTTCATTGGGTCCATCGGAGCTGCGAACAACGCAGCGGCGCTATGCAGGAACGGAATCGACCACGTTATAACGTTATGTTCTGAGAAGGTACTGCAGATTCTGGTCTATTCGCTGTGGTTCTTGAGCATCCTTTCGCTCTCGCCAGGGCAACTTTGGCATCAGATTCTGACGGTCCCCGCAACAGGTGGATTTGCCATCGGGAGTAACGCAGCTTCTCTTAGACGACGTCGCAGATAGGGCAGGTTCGACTAACCCACTCTAGATGTGATCTGCACTCCAGCTTCCAACCTGAATCGAATTTCAAGCGAAGTCGCAATTTTAATGCGCGCAGACTCGGATTTGGCATCGCGACTGGTCGATTGTTGCGCATTCATTTCAGCAGCTCTCGCGAGAGACGCAAGAAACGCACGCGGCAGTGAGGTCAAATCGTTGAACAGGGCTGCACCGGATGACCTTCCGCACTGTGCCGACGTCGTGGGGCAGCACCTCGGGGGAGACAGAGGGGACACAGTCGAGGAGGACGTGGGTCAGCGACGCGGAGGAGTTTTAGTGCATTGCTTCCAGGGCAAAAGCCGTTCTGCTGCAGTAGTTGCAGCGTTCCTCATCTGGCACGCAAGGTGCGCACTTCCCTCATTTCTCAGGCCGGCTGCCATTGAGACCTCCTGCCGATCACAATTTAGATGCAGAGGGCTGGTGGTTGATGCACGGAAAGTAGACGCCAAAGCAGTGAGAGCAAGGAAAGTTCGCGAACTTTCCTTGTTCGCGAACTTATGGAACGCGAAGGCCGGGTGCTATGGAACATCCGGCGGAAAGGCGTCAAAATTCTTGACAAGTCTAGTAGTGATGCGATCCCGTGGGGTGGTTTGGGCATACAGGATCGGACTAGCTGAAGCTATGGAGCGAGTACGGAAGGCACGACCGTGTGCGGCACCCAACCTGGGGTTTGTTGCACAGCTTCGCAGATGGGAGCGATCCTGTCATGCGGAAAGGGATGCTACGGCGACAAGACTCTTGCCGCCGCCGCTTCTGCCTGCTAGGCCTGTGCGTGATAAGCTTGGGGACTGAAAATGAATCGTTGCATCAGGATTTATTTCTCACACGTCGCAACAGACGGCCTGAGGCAAATATTGCTCACCGTTTCGCCAGGTCTATATGAATTTCCATCTGCTAATCTGGATGGTGCTTCTGAGCCTCTCACGTTGGAGCTGGAGACTTCCTACCGGGTCGGTGCGCTCAGCGGAGTGCATCGTGGTCGTTGACACGCACGGGGCTGCGCTGATGCCTTCGCAGCGCCTCGATCGTAGCTGTCGCCTCTCCCAGCGCCCGCTCAAGGTCTATGATTTGCGCGTTGCGGTCCATCACCTGAAGCTGCAACCCTGCACACTCCTTTTCTTTGGCCAGCAGCTGTCGATGCACCCCTGCCAGCTCAAGCTCTACCGCTTCCCTCGCCGCAGCATCTCTTGCTCTGGTCTCTGCCTCTGCACGCGCCCGCGCTGCCTCTCGACGATGCGCTTCATCTTGCGCCGAATTTTTCCATACATTTGTCTGGGTCCCTTTGGTCGCGGAGCGATTCCTCGTCATGAACCGGAAAGGGCTGATCATGCCACTCCTGCCCCCGGCCTTGGTCGGCGGACTCGCCACAAGGCTTGAGCGAGACTCTGCCTTGTCGCGATCCTGTTCTTCCGCTTCAGTCTGCCCAACAGCACCCCTAACCGGAGTGAATCCCCTCACTGCTGCCATTGGTTCCTTCTCGTGCAGCGATGATGCCTGACCAGCACTCACAACTCAATGAAACATCCCACTAGTTTGAAGCAATCCACGAGCGGTCTAAGGTCAGTGTTAGGGTCTCACCGTGTCCGGAATGATTGAGAGATGAAGACCCCTCGTCTTAGCCGACAAGATTCCTACCTGCTTGCCCTCATCTGCCGGGCCCGTCGGCGGTGCCCGCCCCGGTCCGCGCAACTCGCCAACCTTGCCGACGACCGAGAAGCGCTCAGTAGCAGCTCCAGTGCGCCGGGCCATAAATTTTGGTCGTAGAGAACCCGCAGCCACAATGTCAACCCCCTGGTTTTCTTTGCCCCCGACCCGGCAGTGCTGAATATCCGCGAGGTGTGCCCGACCTCCAGGCGGTGGTGTTGCGTTGCTGCTGCGTCCACCCGGCGGCGACGGATGAGTTTTAATTTCCTGTGCGCCTGCCGAGGCGCGCAGAGCAGAGGAAGTGCCAGGCACGTCACCGTGTCTGCCTGAGGAGGGGAATAGCAAGGATCCGAGCCTCTGCAGGCGTGCTCCGCCGAAAGGGCATTTGGAGAAGTCAGGTCGCAACTTCCCAGGTGAAAGTTCCTCGTTTCTATCGTTGCTTCGCCGCACCTCCGCCCACGCAAGCCGCATGTCCTGCTTCACGTCGCGCTCGACTGTCTCGTGCAGTGGCCATTCACCGTTCGACTCGATTTTTGAGCGCGCGCGCTCCACGGCACTGCAGACCTTCCGCCCCCACGTGCTAGCGCATCCACCCGATGGCAGAGCGCGCACCAAATCTTCCTCTGTTACCAACGCTAGAGCGCTCCCTTTCTGCACGCCGAATCATTCATCAACTTTCTTAAGGGTCAGAGAAGAACGAAGCATGCAGCATTGTGTGCTCGGACGCGCTCACGATGTGTGCTTGAAAAGCACGCAACGAGGGCGAGCACCGGAAGAGTTCGAGAGGGGTTGACCTTGATAGTGCGTGAGGCGGATGTGACTAAATCAATGAGCTGTTCCGCTACAAAGGGCACCACACCAACCCATCGTAGCCCCGCCGCGAGCTGTGTCCGCTCTATTGTCGCTCCGGTCGCCTCACCCCACCAGTCACCCCCGCCTCTTCTGTCGCCGGCCGCCTCTCGTGTGTGCTCTAGAATTATTCGGAAGAGCCATTGCCCTGATGAGAGAGCCGCACGCGTCACCTCCCCTGATGATGTGCATGACAGAGGTCGCACTGAAGCGACAAGGGACGCCGGTCCGTCAGCCGTCGAGATGCCTACAGACACGCCTTCGGAACCGACAGGTTCTGTGGAGTTCGAAGGAGAATAATCTCGAGCATCGCTAATCTGTCGCTTGCAGGACTGAGCGAAATATCCCGACTTTTGCAGCTCAGATTGCGTAACAACTCGCCTTCGTTGTTCTGGTCCGTCGATAATACTTGCAAGACCGGCCACAGCGGCGCGCTGATGCAAAACGGCGCCCAAGCGGAGCAGACTCCAGCCTCCAGAGCGTAGCTCCGCTTCAGCAACCTGACCGTTACCAAGCGCAAGTCCCTGAATCATCTCTCTGAACACGTCTGCATGCGCCACCAGAATCACTCTCTGCTCGGGCCGAGCCGCGAGCCACGCACTGAAACGATATAGGCGCTCAAAGCTTTGCTCATTCCCCGGACGCGACTTGTCCCACCAGCCCTCTTGGACCCATGAGAAGTCAAATTCGGGAAATTCGGCTGCAAGCAACGCAGGGGAGCACCCTGTGTCACAAGGTGAGTCGCTCGTCTCCTGAAGATCAGGGTGCGCCACGATGCTGCAGTTGACTAAGTTTCCAAACTCCCCGGCTATCTCCTTGACCATTGCCTGAGATGTTTGCAGCGCGCGACGGAGTGGTGACGACACAATCAATGTTTGTTCGTGCGCTCTACCTCCCAGTGTACTGAGGGTACTCCGTAATAGCGCGTCGTTTTTTAATGCCCGTGCCTACACCACGGAATGCCATGAGTTGTCCGAGTCAAGTGCGTGCGGACCACGACTTCGCTTAGTGAGGGTAGAGCGTACCTGTTTCTGTCCCTTTTCGGTGAGCGACGGGTCAGGGATTCCCCAATCTCCTTGAGTGTTGTGTTCTGCTTCGCCGTGCCTGCGATTCATTCCGATCTGCCTGAGCTGCGGTGCCACAGCAGCGCGCGGTGGGGTCGGCCCGACAGGATGGGGCTAACATCCCCCTTGGTGCAATCGACTTAGTTCTTCAGAATGAGTTGCTACGCAAACGCAAACCAGCAATACTGACCTGATAAGCCACACAGTTTTGGTCACGGGAACCTCAAGCTGCTCCATCCAACGATGCGAGATCTGCGGCGTGCGCGCGTCCCCGTCTCGGATATCTAGGGTGACGAGGCCCATCTTCTTCAAGCGGTACCCCATATTTCACCGTGTTGCGCTCTACTATACAATATCACAGATCGCATCCATCTACACCGCAGCTGTAACCACCCCTTCCTGCTCGGGTGACACGGAGGCAAGCGGTGTGCGATGGCGCCTGAAAAACCGGGGCTGAATCGGTCCTACGCTCCTACGCACGGATACGATGGCTCAAAAGTCTAGTTCCGAGGCGGGCTCCCACCTCCGGTGACAGCCCAGCCAGCCAGCAGGCAAGCATAGCTGCTTCTCTTGAGCTTCATGCAAAAGGGGCTCCGACTTGGACACTGAGACCATCGATGCTGCGCCGAAATTCAAAGCAAGGTGTCGCAGCTAGGGGCCTGCGCCTATTGCTGGCATTCTATTTCTGTTGGACGGCGGCGGCGCGAGCGAACGACAACGCGGACCTGCTAAACGTGGTGGTTGGCGACCAAGATTTATTCGGAGCTAACGACGCCCCTGGATTGCTCGACGAGGCGATCGTCGAGGACGAGCGTGCTTTTTTCCTTAAACACGACGTCGATGGCGACGGGAAGCTCAATTTCGATGAGTTCAACAAACACTGGGAGGCACGTTGCCCATCCTCTTGTCAACCGATTGCAATTTGTGCAACGTGGTTTTGCGCGAGGCCCCATGTTAGTAGCGTTCTCACCAGATTCGACCAGCTACAATAGACAACCTGGATACCCCAACTGAGAGCGATGCCCGGTGTGCGCGCAGGAATCCACGGGCCTAAAGGAGAACGGCGGGTCAGGGGAGGGTGGCTCCTCAGCGGAAAGCCTCGAAGATAACGCCGACGCGCTCTTTGGCTTCAACGAATTCGACCATAACAATGACGGCAAGGTTGGTTGGGAAGAGTGGCAGGCGGCATTGTGAGGATCCCAGCTCGAGCCCCTTGGTCGGGGTTGGTGCATGCTTGGGTCTATAACAAAAATGTCAATTGCTGCGGATAAAATGGGTAGGCAGACCTGAGACTCGAAGATTACTCCATTGCGTGAGGCCATGGGTAGCCCGCACCAGTGATGGGTACCATTCAACCCGATATAGGTCGATGAACTCGTTTTTTTGCCCAGGTTTCATGAAGCGCCGCAGGAGCCCGGCTTCCGAGACGGGTTCCCAGCCCCTCCCTGCGAGCGTCTTGCAGATTTCAAAAGATGAAGCGATTACTCACAAGCTCTAATGAGAACATATTTGCCGAATAGCACTGCACAGTATTGCTGATGATGGTGCTTATCTGCTGCCCATGCAATGAAAGTAAGCGACCTGTGCAGGGCACCAGAGGAAGGCTACGAGGTGGCGCACTTGCAACGCCTGTTCCGCGACTGGGATCGCGACCGCGACGGTCGGCTTGCCAAGAGCGAGGTAGTTTCCTTCACTCTCCATGGGTACTCTGCGCCACTCACGGCGCTGCGCCTTCACCCTGGGGGCGACCCCGTGACTCACGAGTCACATTTTGCCCAACGTCCGCAGATCATCGACATGCTGATGCACCATAGTGACGAGGAAGCGGGAGAGGGAGAGGGGTTGATCTTTTCAAAGGACGAGATCGACATGGTCACCTGGCAGGTGCTGCTGTCTTGCCAAAGCGTTTCTGATAGATCAAGGCTGAGATTCTTCACCTATGCAGGCTGACCTTGCCCGCGCCGTACTATAAGTGGTGATCTGGCCCAATTACTGAAGCTGAGTATTGCGGCGCAGCTCCTTGATGATAAGGACGGGGATGGGGATGGAAAACTCACGCGCGAAGAATGGCTTGCGGGGGCGGGATTTCTGCTCCCTCCGAAGGAAGAATCTCCCTTCCTGCAAACGTGATTGTTGGCGACTTCCAATGCAAGAGGCTGGTTCCGTGTGGGTGGGACCTAGTTTTAGACACCGTTCCCCGGCCTTCTTTATGCCGAAGCTGGTTGAGCGTGGCAAGCTGTCCTCCGGGCTTCATTACAGGGGTAATCCTGGTCCTGATCTCCGAGGGTGTGCAGGCCAAGTTCCACAGAGCCCCGCATCCGTGCACCTGCACGCCTGCACACTGCGCGTGGATCTGCATGGCCTTGACCACCGCCTCGATGCCCCCGGGGCTCGCGATCCTGGTCTTGTTCTCCGCGTGTGAGGCGGCCAAGTGTTACAAGTTGGTTTGACCCGGTGCGAAAACAGGGAACGGGAACGCGCGCTGGCGTGTTCCCGTGTTGTAAGCCCGGCTCGGACGCAACGGCACGTGTTCCGTGTTCCCGACCGGAAACGCGATTCGGCCGGGAACGCGGGAACGGGAACACACTCTGCCTCCCTGTGTTCCCCCAGCGCTGGTTTGACCACTATTTTTTATCGGGAAACCATCGCGCTCCGCGCACGGAGGCCTCTGCATACTTTGTGTCCCGGTCCTGTTTCTAGCGTTTGTCACACGCTTTGGACGGATCTGTGTGCTTCTAGGCGGAAGAGGCCAGACAAATCCTGTGCCACACACGCCCCGAAAGCAGCCGGCCCCGTACTTGACCTCGGAATTGCGCTCATGGCGGACCTGACACCACCTCTTCTGGAACACGATGACACAGCTTTCGAACGCCATGAGGGTATATCTGTGGGACAAGAATCTGACGATCTGCCGCTTGTCAGCAATGTGAGGAGTTTGATGGCGCTGGTTCGACCAGAGGCGTGCTGGCTGCTTGCCGGATGCACGGTCTGCCCCATTCGCTTGACAGGGTCGATTTCCTTCGTCCGGGGCTGCGCCCCTGTTCCCAATCAACACGATTTGCTCAGTCAAAGCGCTGTTGCGCAGGTGCTCCTTGTGCGCCTTCCCTTCTCGCTCGCAATCCCTCACCTCGTGCGCCCCGACTCTCGACGATGGCTCTTGCCTCCGCTGCGTACAACAATAGCTGGGTGAAAGTAGGTGTGGTGCAGGTGTCGGAAACGATAGGGGCGCTCATCGATGGTGATGAGTCAGCTGCATGGTTCCATATCTACGGGATTTTCGTTGCGGGCGTGGGCGACCCGCCCCGACCAATATCTTTCATTCCTTCCCAGCTCTCCACGGCCTCTGTTTTTTCATCCCGTCGCAAATTCCGATGACCGCGCGGGCGGAACGCAGTCTGTAGACGCACTTCTCGATTTCTGGAACGTATACCTTTTTGGCCTCGCCAAGGCTCGCATCATTCGCGCTGTCCGTCTCAACCTCTTTGCAGCGGTCCTTCGCCAAGAGGTCTATCCTTCGCGAATGCTGTATCAACGTGCCCTCCGGCGGGCCTAGAACGAGCGCTGAGGTGGGCGGGGTGGGCTCAGGTTGGTTTTTTTGATACGGTGCCAACAGGGGAATTGTCTTCGCGGCTCAACTCAGATACGGCAGAGATGTCAAACGACCTTACTTGGGTGCTGCGCTTTACCATTGAAGCCTCTGTTCGCCTCTCTGGCATTGTCGCGTACATGCTCGTACGGTCCAGCAAGCTCGCAGCAGTCGCGCTATCGCTTACACCACTGGTGGCGTTGGTTAGCCGAGTGTATGGCAAGTGGATGGGCAAGAATGCTGAGGCGGTGCAGGCGGCGTTGGCGGAGGCAAGTGGCACTGCACAGGAAGTTCTGGGTGCGCGCCGGACGGTTTTCTCCTTCGCGACAGAGTGTCTGGAGCAGGATCGCTTCTCAGGCGCGGTGCAGCGGCACTACCGATTGTCGGTACGGCAAACCGCGATTCAGGGGTTCTACTACATGGCTATCAGTACGTTTCTGATGAACTGCGTCATGCAGGTCCCGCCTGCCCGAGAGCTCTGTCAGAATCAGATAGGTCGCACCACACTATTGTCTGCAAAGAGAGCCGACGAATAACACTATGCGTATGTCGTATGCTTGGTAGGCGGCGATTCTGGGATTCGGAACACGCCTTGTCATGAGCAAGGAGATCCCTGCGAAGGTCTTACTCTCCTTCATGCTGTACCTCGCTGGGCTTCAGGAGTGGACAGGGCACCTCTTTGACGGCTTCACAAATCTGGTCAAGTCTGCCGGCGCCGGTTCCAAGGTATCCTACCTCTCCGATACCATACCCTTTAGCAATTCTGCTGAGGGGCGTGTCGTCACTTACCATCCGTTTTCAGGTATTTGAGCTCCTTCGACGTCAACCGCGCGTCCCGCGCGCTGGCCGCCAAATCATATCACCACTCGAGGTTTCTTCCCTCCCTGCCTATGGAAAATAGGACCCTTGGTTTTGCATTTCCAGCCCGAGCTCGGAGCCAAAATCCGTCTGGTAATCCAGACGCACAATGCAGGGTCGCGTGTCGTTTGAAGAGGTGACGTTCACGTATCCAACACGATGCACCGCTGCTCTGCACTCAGTTTCCTTGTCCGTCAACCCGGGCGAGGTTGGTCGACCCTACATGACTAAGTTTGATTGGGTTTGTCGTGGCCATGATGAACGTCGTCTTGAATCTTGCCTCTCCGAACGCAGGTGCTTGCCCTGGTAGGACCCTCTGGAGGCGGAAAGAGCACACTATTTCATCTCCTCCAACACTTTTACGATCCCGACAAGGTTTAGAGAATCCCGGACACATTCCGCAGTATCTCCCTGCCACTTGACGTCGTGAACGTGGCGCTTCTTGTGTAGGGACAGGTTAAGCTGGACGGCCTCGACGTACGATGTCTTGATCACAAGTGGCTTCATTACGTAATAGCACTTGTTGGTCAAGAGCCGGTCCTCTTCTCTGGGACAATTCACGAAAACATCACATACGGGCTCTACAGCTTTTCTTCACGAGAAGATTCTGATGAAGATCTTGGCAAGCGTGTTCAGGAGGTGTTTGCAGCCCCGGATTCAAATTTTCGATGTGGAAGAATGGCTACAGTAGGAGACATGTTGCGAAAAAGTTTTGTGACGCGCGCATCTCGGGAGCAGGCGGCAAGCATAGCAAACGCTTCATCATTCATTGCTCAACTTCCTAAAGGGTGCTGACAACTACGCTGAGAATGCGACATTCTACGGTAGAGTTTCCTTATGCCTCAACCATACTGCAGGTACCTGACTCCGACAGGAGAACGCGGTCTGCAGCTTTCTGGTGGACAGAAACAGCGTATTGCAATCGCCCGTGCCATCATCAAAAACCCGAAGGTTGTGAAGGGGAAAAGCAATTTCCAGAAGAGCACGCATGTTCACTTCAGAGCTAGATGCTCAAGCGGCCTGCCCTTGTTCACTTGACTCTAAATCTTACTGCGAGTCGACAGGTTCTGCTATTAGATGAAGCGACTTCAGCACTGGATTCGGAAAGCGAAGCTGCAGTCCAAGCTGCTCTTGACCGTCTTATGAAGGTTTATATCTAGGTTTCCCATGGTGTCTCTCTAAATTGTGTGTTCAGAAAATACTCAACAGGATCGCACAACATTAGTCATCGCACACCGTCTGAGTACCATTTCCAGAGCGGACAAGATTGCTGTGCTACAGGTGTCACATAAGATCAACGCTTACTCTGCCTTGAAGTTCGCATATCCACAAGGATTGAAAAATTTATGTCTTTCAGGCTGGAACCGTTGTCCAGAGGGGTACACATCAGGAACTTATGGATACTACGGAGCACTTTGCACCTGGTGTGATTACATACCAGGTACTGCTCTGATCCGTCAGCCAGTCGCTGAGCAACCAAGAATCTGATGGCAATCGATGCGCTGCGCAGATGATGGTAGAAAGACAATCTCTTGATCCGTTGGAAGGTTTTAACAGCCCGTTCAGAGAAAGTAGGTTGGAACTCGCCATTTGCTGCTTATTGCCGGATGGGGCTAACTCTGCTTTTCCATGTTCTACAGCTCTGTCTGCAAGCAGACGGTGGAGAAACTCGCCTTCGGAATGAGTTCACAAAGGAATGTGTGGCAAATAAAAGACGTGGCTAGAAAATGTGTTCCGTACAGTACGTACATTGCGTACATTAAGTATGCACATTGTAAAATGGTATTTACTCTATGCTCGCGCCTACTGTAATCTCAATCGAGGAATCAGTATTCGTGCTCCCTATCTGAGCTATCTTCCGACACACTCTGCGCGGCAGAAGCCTCAAAGGCCTTTCCGGACCACTGTCTGGGCGCCTGTCCGACGGATCCTGCGCCTCGAGTAGAGCCGATTTTGTCTCTGATTGGAATGGCGATGACTCCTCCACTGCCTGCAAATGGATTTCTCCTGCCAGAACAAATGACATCATCGGTCGGTAGGAAAAAAGTGCGACATCGGAGTTGTTGCTTTTTGTTGGACTAGGGGGATTAGGATTACGTATTCGACTTTGGCTCGATCGGCTGAAGATTCCAACCTACGGACGCCGACACACGCATCCTCAAGTCTTCTTCATCGTCTTCTCCACAGTTCAATCCTGTGCCTGCCTCCAGATCCTGTCGTGAAGCCACCGGATCAAGCGCTCGTATTCTTGGGAGGAACCCTTTGCGCCCAATAGTGCCCCCCACATCTCCCGAACGAGCGACAAGTAACTTTTCCTGCTCTATTCCACGCTGCCGCCCGCCGCCATCGGAATTGTTAAGGGGGCATGTAGGCAAGTAGTGCCACCTGTCGATGAGGTGCCGCTTCCAACCATTCTTGGAGCATGCATGAATTTCGGGCGCAATTGCGACAAGATGAAGGTGGTGAGGTCATCGTACCGAACGAGTGGACCCAGCCGCTTCTCCTGGGCGTCCATCAATCTCGTGAGCCTTGGCCAGCAGAAACCCCTCACCTGCCGATTTGTTACAGGCCAGACGTGAGCACTTGGCAAAATTTTCCAACAACGGCAAACGTGTTGCCTGAGTGCGTTACCGCGGGACTTGGAGAAGGGTTGGGCGCCTCTTCGGAAGGGCGCGCCAAAGGGAGTCTCTCGACAATGCACGTGCAAGTTGTGCTTATTCGGGAAGGGGCAGGGAGGGAGGAACCCACCGGAGCCTTCAGCAAGATTATCGGAGTGAATCGTTATGGCGATCTGTTCGTTCGCGCCATCTGCGCCCTCCACCACCGCCCGCCATACGATGCGCCACACGCACACCCGCCTGGACGACACAGTACAGGCTACCTGCGACCCCCAGAGGCCCAACTCGATGAGAAGATATGCGGGCCGGCCTGACCTATTGTGGTGAGAGTGTGACCACGCAGCCAAAAAAGTGCCCCAGTCTATCCCACGTGAAACACGCACGTTCAGGTACCGGGGGGGCACCTCCGCGGACTGCGCGAAACTGCAGGCCCTGATATGGTCGTGATGCCCCCGAGGAAACCTACGACTCACCGCTCATTTCGTGACACAAAGAAAAAACAGCAGGCACGCGTAGTAAAAGCCACCCGTAACAAGAAAGAGGTGCGGGTGCGGGTGAGGGGGGCTGGACGTGGAAGAGGCGAGAACTCCGGTGAAGGCTTCTGCCTCGCGGTCGAAGTAAACGAGCGCCAGCGAAGTCGGGAGCAATCCGCTCTTCCCACGAATGCCGTCCACCTGGAGAATCTATCTTAGCTATATAGCTCGTCAGATGTGCACGAATAGGGCAGGATATGGCGAGCGGCGGAAGAGGCTAACCTTTTCGCCGCCGGCACCGGCAGCGAGAAATACGAAAGTATTTCGTGCGAAACGCTGCAATCCACCCTCTGGCTCCGCGACCTGCCGGCTTGGGGGCGAACAGGCGAGAAGGAGGTGGCCGGAGATCGGCAGTGCGACAAGATCTAGAATGCTGCCGCCATCAAGCGGCCCTCCGTCCAGCGCCAACGACTGCAAACACTGTGCGCGTCCAAGGTGCCACACCTTGACTGCCCCATCTTCCGACGAGGTGCACAGTAGCTCCTGCCTCGCCCGATGTCCGGTTATCATCCGTCACTCTGTGCCCCAGACGCTGCGCAACTACTCATTCCCCCATCGGATACCTTGCGTATTGAGTGCACCAGGCAGGACTTGACACGCCGCGAATGGCCCTTAAGCCTTAGAGTTGACCGCGACTCGCCGGAGGCATTTTCGTCTGCTGTCTCCGCACCATCCCTCGCGGCGCAGTCCGGCAAGGGGGCGCCGGTCGATACGAGCTGCCCGGGTTCACATGGGGTATGAGATTCGAAATCAGGGTGAGTGCTGCCACAGAACTCGGGCCCTGTCACATCTGTCTGTGTACATCAATTCGAAAAATAATCACCCAGAGAGCGCCGTCAGAAGCGCCACATGCGATGACACCGTTGTTGCTCGGCAGCTCCGGCCGGAAGGTGCAAGCTGGAAGGTCTAATCCGCTCTTCTCCGATAGACGCAGCACCTTCGTGCATCGCCTGGAAGCCCCAGAAAGCTCCACTTAGGCACCAACCCCTCACAAGTCCCGAGAACTTGAGCGCACTAATCCGTCATGGTGCCTAGAAACTAGGCACAGCGCTGGTCACTCGGCCAAGGAAGCACCCGTCTGTTGTCCGCCATAGTCTGAGTACACCGTCTCTTCCGCCACTGCAAAGCCACATCCCCCGTGCATCGAACGCTGCGCAAGATACCTGAGCGCGAAAGAAATAACGCACTTGATACCACGGTAGCTGCGTGATGCTAAGAGTCTGGGGGACTCACGCGGTCCTCGTGACCAACAAGTGTGGCGACGCATTCTCCACCATCAGTGTGCCAGAGCCTCAAGGTTCCGTCGGCAGACCCGCTGCACAGCATCTCACCCAGGGGAGAGAAGACCATGCAGAGAACCCGACCTTTATGACCACGCAGTAGCGAGCATGATCCACTATCGATGGACCACAGCTTAATTGTCTTGTCCATCGTGGTGGCCTGAAATATTTGCCCAGTCAGCCATGATCCCTGAGCTCTAGATGGCAGATTGCCGCATGAAGAAACTACTTTATCAATTAGGATGCTGCGGGCTCTGGGGATGGTAAGAGCATGGCAGTCGCGTGCGCACCATATATTGGCTTTGAGACTGCAAGGCAACCAGCGAGTGAGCATCGCAGCCGGCCTTCAGGATCCGCTCGATGTCCATCACACGTCAACCCGTCGGGCGAAACGCCAAACTTCCTCCCTCTTCCCCTCCCCCGACCAATAGGCGGATCTCAAGACTTGAGCAGGTTCTGGAGCACAGGCCGGCGCGGACGACGCGAGCCACGCGTTGTGTGTGGGTGCGGTGACCTCAGCGCTGGAGCTGGAAGTCTCAGAAGTCAAATTGTGTCTACATTGGACAAAATTTGTCAAATGTTGTCAAATGTTGTTAACTTTTGGTTTACTTTTGGAGCCGTTGGTTCGAGAGCGGCTGAACTGAGATGCGGCTGATGAACACCCCGCTGTTGGTAGCATCTGCGATCGTAGTATCATCTGCTGCTGCGTATAATGACCTTTCGCACACGGCTGTGGCGTTTTTGTCGCATGGGATTTCCACCGTCCCTCTAAGCACTCGCGCAAGGGCATGCACTCCTGCTGTACACGGGGCGGGGCTGCGGCTGCGCGTGGGGTTGCGCCCTCGCGCGGCAAGGCAGGGGCCCATCGTCCCCCGCATGCAGCAGGTTCGAATCATCCATGTCCCGATACGCGGGTGCCGTGTGTGGAAGTAACTTGTCTACATTCTGGATGCATGTGTAGTTTTATGCTGCAGCAATGCAGGCTGAGCGTTGCGTTCGGTGTGAGCAGCCGCAGTGGGAGCTTGAGGGAACCCTGAAGGTGGTCATGGACGCAATGCAATTTGACTCGGGCTTCACCAAGAGGGAGTTTGTGGTGACCACGGATGAAATGTACCCTCAGGTCACTTCAAGTCATTTCTATCTCTATCTCTACCTCGATGTGACCTGGCAAAAGGTTTCCAGGGTTTACTGATCCATCAGATGCGCGGGGATATTACTGACTCAGCAGGCCCTCAGCAGACTTGCGAGTGATACGGCTGAGTGTCCGGGGCCCCGCAGGACGTCAAATTTGAGCTTTACAAGGAGAAGACTGGCCTGATCGACCGTTTCACCCCAGGAGAGAAGGTCAAGGTGCGCCAACTGGCCAAGATCGGCTCACCTCACATATATTCACTGCATGTGCTGCGCTTCATTCAAACGGTGGTCGGATAGCACAGGGCTTGCGCACGAGGGCAGTGAGTGAACGCAGTGACCCAGTGGCTCTCCCGTGCACAGGTCAACTTCAACATTCGTGGCAACGAATGGAATGGAAAGTACTTCGTCAACCTCAATGTGCAGTTCCGCCCGAACCCCCAGGTGTGAGTCCGCGTTGCAAGGCAGGGAGGTGACGTGCTTGTGGTGGCGGCAGGCTTGGCGGGTGGAGCCAGTATCGCAAAGCGTGCAAGAGCACCAGCTCAAGGCGGATGCTGCAATGGACCAACCCGATTGGGCCAGTGCGCCTCCTCACCCGGCGCCCCAGGCTCCATGCCTACTTGTTCTTCTGCTTGCTGGATGTTCTCTTTGATTTTGGTCGCGGGCAGATTACGGCAACAAGGTGGAGCCAACCAAGACGCCATCTGCGGGTTCGGGAAGCAGCGGGGGCAGCGGGGGCAGCAACGGTTGGGATGAAGACATCCCTTTTGGCGAGTGAAACCAGAGTCACAGCCTCGGATATGCTGGGCGTGGTGCAGATCGGATCGGAAAGCAGTGTAGACCTGCTTGAACAGCAGCATCACGCACGGTGCGCTGATGTGGAGTCGATGATATCTTTTAACTCGTGGACAAAGCACGCTCCTTATCCTTTCTTGACGAATTGAACTGGGAATGACACCATGCGTCTAATCGAAACTAAATTCCTCTAAGATCTGAGAAGAAGAGGGCGCTGGCGGTGCCCCCGAGGAGCTCGCCAGACTTGCTATCGAGAAGCTCTTCTTGCGCCAGCCTGACAACCTGCGCACTCCCAACATCCGAACATTTGAGCCCAAAATAGGGAGTAGGGTGCCTAACGCCATGTTCACTACTACGTTCCTTGCAGAGTAAGGGAGCGAGAAGGGGACCTGATCGTAGGTAGCCCCACCGCCTGGCCAGACAGGTCGCGTGCAGACCGGCCAGTCTGTAGCAAACATGCTGCGCTTTGTCCCGAAGGCGCTGACCACCCGCCGAGCCAGCGCTAATCCGTCCGCCCACGGGTATTCCCGTTCGGTTCCAATCGCCCAAGTGTGGGACACCTGTAATAGAAGTCACCACACCGACACGCCGACTCAGTCCACGGCGCAGCATGAGAGAAATGACGACGTGGGGACTGGGATCGCACCTTGACGTAGACGTTGGAGAGTTCGGCGAGAGCAAGAAGCGCAGTAACTTGGCGCTCATCCGACGGCGCCACGTCCCCCATATGGTCGATCACAAACTGCCGCAACGTGAAAGATCGGCCAGCTCTTCCCACGGATAATAAGCGGGTGGGAACGGAACCTGTGTTTGAGGATGGCGCCGGATGATTGGAGCTACCCAGTCGAGCGTATTCCCGCCGCCCCTGCCGCCGCCATACCGACGGGCACTGCCTTTTAGCAATGATTACAGAGAAATGGGTGCAACAGTCGCTACAGACAAGAAAAAGAGGCAGGGGAGAGCTACAGCATGGGCGGTATGTCAGCTGAAACAGGACCGCACTTTCCGAGGAAGAGAAGGACAGGGAGGCCGAGCGAGCTGGCTTTGTCCAATATCTCGCCCATAAGAGACGTCTCCCACCACAAGCGCTGCACAGGTCCGAAGCGCACGCCTACTGCCCCAGATGCAGCTACCTTCTCAAGCGCGAGCGGTGCATCCACGTCCTCAGGATCAATCCGTGCTACAGCCGAGAACCTGTGCCCGGACCATAGCTTCTTCAACGGGTCGCACTTCCGAGAACTGTTTCCTGGTGTGTTCCAAGCTAGTGTTACCTATCAGGCCACCGCTTGACGCAGTCCAGGACGTAGGAGTTATCGAAGGCGTAGCAGATTGGCTGAATCTGCCCGAAGACCGCCCCGCCACGTCCATTTACTCCTCAAGGCACACATTTTGTTAAAAGGTCTGGTAGTACCAACACTGTTTTGTCGACGCCGTTGTCGTCCATGAGCTTCAATAGCATCTCTGCTGAAGCAGGCTCAGCTGCACCGCCCTGTGGCGGTCGTTCATTGCATCTCAGCGGCTGTGCTGTCGGATGGCCAGAGCGCGCCAGTAAGATTCAGTGCCTGCTTGCGAAGAAAGTGTGCCAGGCTGACCTGAGTCCACGGCGTTGCGCCGGCTGGCTGCTTTGCAAATGGATATTTCGGGTCGTCGACCCAAACGTGGCAGGCGCTGTCAATGACTGGGAAATTCATCACGCCTCCGCCAAGTCCACTCGGCGTCTCGAGGCGGCTTCTGCGTCCCTGCGGATTCGAAGACACTTAGCCGCTGCAAGGAATGGACGAACCGAGGCTCGGTCTCAAATGCCACACAGGGCCTCGAATCCCACCTGACGCAACAATGAGGTCGCTGCAAGGATCGCCGGCGCCGACGCGACCAACTCCCTGCGATGTACAAATGCGGGCGGCACAGGACCGACCCATGCAGTAGGAGCACCCGACCACGTGTGCAGTGTCTCAAAGCAGAAGGCCGATGAAACAAAACCGATCAATGCAAAGAGAATCACGGCGCCACAGGACCTCTGGAACATGCACGCGGCGGCGGGGCGCAACCTGGTATTCTGAGTCGGACGCGACCAGAATATCAGGCCCAGCAGTTAAAACAATATTGAGACTGTTTTAAACCCACGCGAGACGCAAATTCGTCCACTTCCGGGCTCGCTCCACCCAATTTGTACCGATTCGGCCTCGAAATTGACTTTTGCATAGTCGCGAGACCCAATTTCAGCGCGGGGTAATACACCCCACCGCCAAGCGTGAGGACCTTTCGCCTTGAATGAAACCCTTTGTCTGTAGGACACGTTTCGACATGATGCGGCTGTGCCTTGCGCTGGCCCTCGTGGCGGCGTCCGCTGCGGCACCCGTCATTAACACGCCTGTCCTTCGCATGCGCGGCGGCGGCAAGTACTACCCCAAGCTCCCGGACTCCGTGAAGCCCGGTGTGATCACGGGCCAAGCCGTCAAGGATCTCCTCCAAGCGGCCAAGGAACAAGGATACGCGATCCCCGCCGTCAACTGCGTGACTTCCTCCAGCATCAACACTGTGCTTGAGGCGGGTCGCAAGTACAACTCCCCTGTTATGATTCAGTTTTCGAACGGAGGCTCGCAATTCATGGCGGGCAAGAGCCTCCCGAACGACAAGGACAAGCTCCAGGCCTGCGTCACCGGTGCCATCGCGGTACGTTTTCGGCCCGACACCCCCTCGACATCCGTGTCAGAGTGGTTCTCAACCATCCATATGTTTGGCTCTGTGCTGTACGCTGAGACTTGCTGTTCGATGTTGCTCGACGTTGGGCAAGCAAGAAACATATGTACGGGGAGAGAGTGGGGCGTATCTCGTGCGAGGCTCTCATGCGGGTTTTATGCGCTTTGGTGCATCGCGAAAGCATGGAGAAGGAAGGGGATATAGGGTAGTTGCGTGCGGCGGCGACGTGGTGCGCCAGCGCCACAGGTGCATGAAGCACTCGGGCGGTTGAGTCAACGACCTGGCGGACAGGGCCAGGTGGAGCGAGCTACGAGCATTCATGAAACTAACGCTTGAGCGGGGATGCAGGGCGCACACCATACCCGCCTCGTTGCGGAATCGTACGGCATTCCGGTGAGGCCCCTGACCGCCACGGATGGGTGGTGGTGACGGATTGGTGATGTTTGACCGATGGCTTGTAGCGTGCTTGTGTTGAGTCGCGCTAGTGGCGTGTTGCATGCTGTTGGTCAGTAGCGCTAAGCTGTGAAGAACCAGGATGAAAACTTCTTGCCATGTTGTCTCACTTTTGAGAATTTGGAGATCATGTAAGCGCTCTGTGGATGATTCCAACCACTCTGCGTGGTGGGGATTATGGACCGTGACGAAGTTGTGTGCAGGTCATCCTCCACTCGGACCACTGCGCGAAGAAGCTTTTGCCGTGGTTCGATGGTATGATCGAGGCCGACGAGAAGTACTTCAAGGAGCACGGTCACTTCCTGCTTGTCCCCGTCCGCGCTTGCGCCACGGCGCACGTGGGGATCAAGCTGCTGGGCACGGAGCAGCAACCGAGAGCTGTGCGGCGGATAGAGTCAGGATTGCAGAAAGATAGCTAAACCCCGTCCACGTAGTGCATACCTGAGTCCACGCTTTGTGTGCAGGTGAGCCGCTTTTCTCCTCGCACATGATCGATCTCTCCGAGGAACCCCTCGACGAGAACATCGAAATCACTGTACGCAATCACCCAGTGTGCTGTGTGAAGCCACTGGCCCGATAGAGCGCGAAAGCCGGTGAGTACTGAATGCAAGCTGAGTCTGACGCGTGTGCGAGCTTTCCCCGACAGGCCAAGTACATGGAGCGCCTGGCCAAAATCAACTGCCTGCTCGAGATGGAGCTCGGCATCACCGGTGGTGAGGAGGACGGCGTTAACAACGAGCATGTCGACAACGCCTCTATGTACTCTCAGCCGGATGAGATCTGGCGAGTCTACAAGGCACTTGCGGCCGTGCCCAACTCGATGTTCACGATTGCGGCGGCTTTCGGTAACGTGCACGGTGTGTACAAGGCCGGCAACGTGATCCTCCGTCCGGAGATCCTCGGCAACGCGCAGAAGTACATCAAGGAGCAGCTTGGCGCCAAGGAGGACATGCCCGTCAACTTCGTTTTCCACGGCGGGTCGGGATCGGAGAAGGACAAGATCGAGCAGGCGCTTTCAAATGGTGTGATCAAGATGAACATCGACACTGACATTCAGTGGGCGTATTGGGACGGTGTGCGCGGATTCGAGGCGAAGAACCACGACTATCTGCAGGGCCAGATCGGCAATCCGGAGGGAGCTGAGAAGCCCAACAAGAAGTTCTACGATCCGCGTGTTTGGCTCCGCGCTGGCGAGGGGGCTGCGGTGGAGCGCCTCGGCGAGGCCTTCAAAGACCTCCACGCGGTTGACAAGCTCCTTTGAGCGTCTCGTCGCCAATAAGCATGGCCCACCCGGCTTTCAGGCGCGCAGAGCCGCGATAGATGAAATACATCTACATCCATGCTGCTTCGTGCTAGTGCGCCTATCGCAACCGTTTCCTTGGTCACCTTGGTGACGGTTTACGATTAGATTTGATTCAGAGTTCGCTAAGCCGCTTCCGGAGACTCTCGATCTCTGCCTCGATCGCAGAGATGAGGCTCGGCTCCTCCGCAAGCTGCTCCTGCAGCTTCCCGAACTCCTGCTCTCGCTTTTTATACTCCTTTTCTGCCCCTTGCCGTGCCTTTTTGCTGAGCTCGTCGCCACTCGCCGCATGCGTCGGGATACCCTGCAATCGCTCGCCACACACCCACTTGAGACGCACGCAATATGTGGCACAGCGTAGAAATACGTCGTAAGCTCAAGGCAAGTTTTAGTGGGGTGTGCCAGGGGGGTGGACACGGGACTCGTACGGCGTCGTCAAATTTGGAATATTTGTCGGTGAGCGCTCGAAACATTTGGGCAGGTGGTACACTCGCTGCACGAAGCTTATCAAGCTCCTTGCCCTTGATAGCCAGCTTGTTCTCCACCTTCTTGCGCGAGGCCTCCGCAGCGGCTCGGAGCTTGTCGGCACGCTCGCGCGCCAGCACAGCAGGGTCGTCCAGCTTCCAGAGGGGGCCCTCTGGCCGATCCTCGAGACGCACGCCGAGCGCCGGAAGAACATCATCTCGCACCCCGTCACAGAGATCGAGGTAGGATGCCACTCCCTTCTGGCGAGCTGCGGCCGAAGAAACTGCATCAACCCACTGGGACATGGCGTCAAGTACGCGTGGGAGCACTGAAGCCTTCTCCGCCGCCTGCCCGCGCACCCGCAACTTAGTCTACACCTTTTACAAGGCTGCTGCGGCGGCGGCAGAGGCTGCTGCGGCTGCTGCGGCTGCTGCGGCTGCTGCGGCTGCTGCGGCTGCTGCGGCTGCTGCG
>ENA-UOXV01003048-UOXV01003048.1-marine-metagenome-genome-assembly--contig:-NODE-3048-length-21036-cov-4.526762_pt1 | contig 21036 bp, 18 predicted proteins | sample MGYA00238165_ERZ766961 | MGnify/ENA primary metagenome ERZ766961 (study PRJEB28924, sample SAMN03173240) | marine metagenome | biome: Marine; feature: Water; material: Subsurface seawater | place: North...
CGTTGCGGTTTTGGGCAAGTCTTCAACAAAACTGAACCACTGAGGGGTTTTAAAATGAGCAAGGTTTTCTCGCACATGCGTTCTCAGTTGGTCTTCAGTGCATGGTTGCCCACTCTGCAATACTACAAAAGCGTGCGGCGCTTCACCCCATTTTTCATGCGGCATTCCTACGACGGCTACCTCTAACACCGCAGGGTGATGTAGAAGACAACCTTCAACCTCAACAGAAGAAATATTTTCTCCACCGCTTATGATGACATCTTTAAAGCGATCGCGTATTTCTAAATAACCATCATCATGCACCACAGCAGCATCTCCGGTATAGAACCAACCATCTCTTATAGCCGCATCTGTGGAAACCGGGTCATTGTAGTAGCCCTTCATGACAACATTACCTCGAACTGCAATTTCTCCGAGAGTTTCTCCATTTTTCGCAACTTCAGCACCATTCTCGTCAACCACCTTGAGTTCTCCTGAACTTATTAACTCAATGCCTTGCCTTGCTTTTATTTTTGCTCTTTCCTCAATAGATAAATCCATGTGCAACGCCCTTGGTTCACAGATCGCTATCAACGGGGTCGTTTCCGTCAGCCCATAAACATGGGTAAGCTCCCAACCCAGGTCACGCTCAACTATTTCAATTGTTGCAGCAGCTGGTGGAGCTCCAGCAGTAAACAAACGAACCCCTCTGGGCGCTTTACCCCGTAATTCTGGTGGCGCATTAGTTATACTAATCAAAACAGTAGGAGCCGCGCAGAACATCGTAATATTTTCATTTTGAATGAGTTCGTATATAAGGTTCGGCTCAACTTTACGAAGGCAGATATGGGCCATTCCACGGGCAGTATTGATCCATGTAAACGTCCAGCCATTTGCGTGAAACATTGGTAATGTCCAAAGATATCTATCCGCAGGAGTTAGATGATGGTGGACAAGAGTACCCATTATATTCATATAGGCATTACGATGAGTGATCATGACGCCTTTCGGGCGAGCTGTCGTACCGCTTGTATAATTAATAGTAATTAGGTCATCCTCATCTATTTCTACAGGGCAAAACTCCTCATCACTTTCTGTTAGTATTTTTTCGTAATTACTCCAACCAACTTTATCCCCCTCCAGCGCTATAAAGTTTTGAACGTGGGATAGTTTTGATTTTATACTATCTATTAAGTCAAAGTAATCGGGATGAACGCATAGCACCTTCGCGCCACTATGATTAATTATATATTCAAACTCATCGGCCGACAGGCGGTAGTTAATAGGGACTAAAACAGCCCCTATTTGGGGAACTGAATAGTATGCTTCCAAATGAGAGTGTGTATTAGGTGCGATATATGCAACGCGATCAGTCGATTCTACTCCCATTTTTTGAAGCGCAAACGACCAGCGGTCACAACGTTTAAAAAACTCCTTATAAGTCAACCTTAAATCACCATCTACTACCGCTTCATTATCGGCATAGACGCGCCTAGCGCGATTCGCAAACTCGATGGGACTCAGTGCTACTTTCATAGTTCTATCCTTCTTTTCCAGTTTCCTAGGTCAAATAGATCTAAGAAAATAAAATATACCCCTACTTTTGCGAGGGTAACAAACATTTTACAGCTTTCACCCTTGAGGAGCGATAGGCGAGCGCCCTTCTTTTCTTCCGTAAACATTGAAATGCTCTATTGCTTGTGCTTCTTTCTCCTCGGAAGATAGTTTTCCGAATACTTCACTCAGATCTGAGTTAATACTTGGATCTAAATAATATGCCACGTCAAATTTACTGGCAATTATGGCAAAACACGGGCCATTCGGATGGTCTATCTTGTCAAAATTTATTCTGATATTTATAAAACCTAACTCCTTCAACACCGCTAATAAATCTTGCCTGTATACCCAATAGGAAAAGGTTTCTGTTCCTCCACAAAACCCAGTCCAACCGAGGGCCTGGCCATATTTCTGACGAACAGTCCGAATTTCAAGTTCATTGAATTTTTCAATCTTAATATTCTTTAAATCCCATTTACCCCTTTTCAATTGCTCTCTACTCCCTGGAGACCATTTTTCGAAGTCTTCATCAAAATAGTGAGTCCAAATAAAGATGTTATTGGTATTGTTTGCAATTGATTTTAAGAGAGAAACCGGATCTGCCATATGATACAGTACGCCACAAGCAACGACTAATTGAAAACTAGAGTTACTTAGATCTATTTTTGAAAAATCACCTAAAACAAATTTGGATCTCAATCCAAGAAAATTCTTGACTGTTAAGCAACGAAGAAATGCACCATGATTTCCCTCAATTGATGTAACTTCTGCACCAGCTTTTTCTAGCATATAGGTATGCCCTCCTTCTAAAGGGCCAAACTCAAGTACACTTTTTCCTTCAATAGCGCCAATCTCCTCTAATAACCATGTGATACGTTCATCATTAAAACCTTTAAATCCACCTGTATTGTAGGTATTAGGTATTTCCGTAGACCAACAGCCCTCGAATAAATCAAAAGAATTGTGATCGTTGGGATTTAGTGGGGAAAAAGTACCTAAATAGCTGTGGAAGTGTTTCTTTAGGCTGTTTTTTTTACTGGTTATCGAGCCAGTAATTAACTGCTTAACAACCACAATTAATCTTTTAAACTTTTTTATCACTATATTACTCAACTTTGGATCCACATAAATGAAAAACTACTCCGTTAAATCCCTAACCTAATTTGTTTATGGCATAGCCATCTAGCAAAACATACCAAAGCTATGCATAATTACTATATCATTTTTCTAGTTTGAAGGTTCTAAATGTCTGATAACATCTAAATAATTAGCTCTATTAAGATAAATTTAATACTGCTATTTAGCCCTCCTCCTCTTAGTTTTATCCAAAAAGTAATAATGGTAATTTGCCAAGATTAAAATTAGTTGAGTTTATTGATTATCTACTGTCATATTTGGACATAATATAAGCTTTTGGGGTTTCTTTTGTCAGATAATATAAAAGGCTCTGTGATAATGAGTGCAAGCATGCTTGCGTTTGTTTTAAATGACGGATTGATGAAGTTGCTTTTTGTCGATTGGTCAATTTACCAAGCTATTTTTCTTCGCGGAATTCTAACAATCCCAATAATGTTATTTATTGCGTGGAGTCGAAATCAACTTTTTATAAAAATATCTCCGAGAGATTGGAAATTTATTTTAATAAGAACAGCGAGTGAGGTCGGCGCTGCAGTTTTTTTCTTATCTGCTTTAGCTCATATGCCGCTAGCCAATGTGACTGCAATCTTGCAAGCATTGCCTCTAGTAGTAACTATGGCAGCTGCACTTTTTTTAGGAGAGGCTGTGCGATGGCGCCGATGGATCGCCATTTCTGCTGGTTTTATTGGGGTATTAATTATTATCCGACCCGGCTTAGAAGGGTTCTCCATTTACTCATTATCGGCATTGGGAGCTGTTATCTGCGTTACCGTCCGAGACTTGACAACAAGCCGTCTCTCTTCAGATGTTCCATCTATGTTTGTTGCGTTAATAACGGGAGTAGCCATTACTGGACTAGGAGCAGTGTTATTACCCACGACAATATGGGCACCAATAAATGAATCACATTGGCTTATTCTAACAGTAGCATCAATTGCTATAGTATTTGGGTATCTATTCAGTGTAATGGCGATGCGTTATGGAGAAACTGCGTTTATCGCCCCTTTTCGTTATACAGCTATGTTGTGGGCGATCATCTTTGGTATTTTATTTTTTAACGATTGGCCTGATGAGTTGACGGTTATTGGCACAATTATCATTGTGATAGCCGGCGTATACTCTTTTCATCGAGAAAGATTGCAGAAAGCGTCGAATGTTGGCACAGATAATTAAATAATTGCGTTTATTCTGCTTCAACCAAAATCTATATATCCGATATTGTTAACAATCAGCAGAGTCTAATGAATTTAAGTGATATCTAGATTGGAAAACCTAGCAGTTCTTTGATAATCTGGCCGAGCGCAAAAGGTAACCTCGGAAGGTATACATGAAACCAAGCAACAACTCTAATATTGAGAAAAACGATGACAAAAGTTCTTCTAGCTATGACGCAATAGTTATTGGAGCTGGTATCTCTGGCCTTTATCAATTGTATAAATTACGTTCATTAGGGTTCAAAGTTCTTGTCCTGGAAGCGGGCACCGGCGTAGGCGGAACTTGGTATTGGAACCGATACCCAGGGGCCCGTTTCGATTCAGAGAGTTATTCTTATGGGTACTCTTTCTCGAAGGAATTATTAGACGAATGGGATTGGAAAGAGCATTTTTCGGGACAACCCGAAATAGAAAAATATTGTAATTTTGTAGCCGATAAATTTCACCTTAAGGATAATATTCGTTTTTCATCCCGTGTTGCATTTGCTCATTATCAAAAATCGAATAAGCATTGGACAATTGGCACCTCTGATGGAATAAAATTTTCCGCTCAATTTCTTATAACAGCCATTGGTTTGCTTTCTGCACCCACAATGCCCAATTTTAATGGAATTAAGGATTTCAGAGGTTCCTGGACACATACTGGGTTATGGCCCAAAGAGGGTATTGACTACCATGGTAAAAGAGTTGCTGTAATTGGAACCGGCGCGAGTGGTGTACAGGCAATCCAAGATATTTCTAAAACAGCAAAAAGCTTAACGGTTTTTCAACGTCGACCAAATTGGTGCACACCTCTGCACAATGGCCCCATTTCAAAAATAGAAATGGAAGAGATTAGAGCCGGATATCCCGCACTTTTTCAACATTGCAAAGAAACCGCAGCTTGTTTTGTTCACACAATAGACCCAAGAGGCACATTCGAAGTAACGGAAGAAGAACGTCTAGCTTTTTATGAAAACCGCTATGCTGGAAAAGGGTTTGGAATTTGGCAGGGTAATTTTCGAGATATGTTGACTGACGAACGGGCTAATAAACTAATGTCCGACTTTGTAGCTGACAAAATCCGAAGAAGGGTCAATGATCCCGAGGTCGCTGAAATGTTAATACCAAAAGATCATGGATTTGGCACGCGAAGGGTTCCCCAAGAAACTTTCTACTATGAGGTCTACAATCAACCCCATGTAAAATTAATTAGTATGTTGGAAGACCCTATTGAAAAAATTACAGAAACTGGAATTAAGACATCCCTTAATGAATTCGAGTTCGATGTTATTATATATGCTACTGGTTTCGACGCGGTAACGGGCGCTTTTAACCGCATCGATATCCGTGATGGAGATGGCGTTCCACTCGAAAGTAAATGGACAAAAGGACCACGAACATTCATAGGCATGATGGTAGATGATTTTCCAAATATGTTTATGATCATGGGCCCACACGCTGCGCTTGGCAATAATCCTCGCAGTATCGAATACAATGTCGAATGGATTAGCAATATTATAGACTTTATACGCGATAAGAATCTGACTACTGCCGAGGCCCCAATTACAGCTGTTGATGATTGGCATGAGTTTGTGAGTACAAAAGCGGAAGGATTACTTTCTAATGAGGTAGACTCATGGATGACAGGCATTAATCTGAATGTTAAAGGAAAACAAACCAGAACTATCGTCCGTTACACTGGCACAGCGCCTGAATATAGGGCTCGGTGCGACGAGGTTGCTAAAAATAACTTTGAAGAGCTAACGCTATATTAGAACTAACGTAAGTTGTATATTTTAACACTACATGGCTTATTGCGAACTGTTAAGATGTCGCACGACCTTAATGGCAGGCTATATTCTGCCGTAGTTTAGACATTACTTGAAAGTTCGTTTACCAACTCTGGGAATGTATTTACTATTATATCATGTTCTGGATTTGGAGTTGGGTCCGGTGGTCCAGCAGGCCCCCATTCATCGGGTCGCTTCACAAAAGCTGTTTTATATCCAACTGCTTTTGCGGCATCTAAATCGAAGTTGTGACAAGCCACCATACAAATTTGATTTGGTTCTAATTGCAACCAATCAGCCACAGTTTGATACGGTGCGGAAAGGGTTTTATACTTCCCTATCGCCTCACATGAGAAAACCGAGTCCCAAGACAATCCGTTTCTTTTGGCAGTATCTAAAATAATACGAAAACTTAATATAGTAAACGAACAGCACAGAAATATCTCCCTGAGTTTAGGTAAAATATCCATAAAATCTGGCCATACTTTAAAATTATGGGGGGTAATCCAAGCAATCTCATATCTTTCTTCTTCAGTGAATATATTCAAATCATATTCAGCACAAAGCTCGTTTAAAACCATTCTATGTGCTTCGTCGAAGTTATATTGTGGAGGCTTTTTCTCTCCAAGGTTGAGTATCTTGCCTAAAGATCTTCGACGCAACTCGTTAGCAACAATATGCCAATCCCGTTCAATTCCATGCTTATTACCTATTTTTTTTAAAATTTCGTGAAAGCCAGAATGCCAATCCAGGATTGTACCCCCCGTATCAAAGGTTAAAGCTTTAATATGATTATGTTTCATCTGCGCAGATACCTCTCAGCAATTGATAAAGATTATCCAAAAAGAGTAAGTGTTGTAAATAGAAAATGGGGACTAGCTGATGTCGTAAAATTGTAACCACGGATACACAAATCTAGGATTTAAGCATAGTGTACCTAATCGTCACAATTGAAACTCTCTTGTAATGCTTTGCCTATAAGACTAGTAGCAGTGAAATGGCGTTTCTTTGGATTTACTTTAAGCCAAGCTATCACAGGGTCCATTACCTCACCTTGAGTAATTTTTTTATGCAAACACCAGCGATAACCAAGATGTTTATTCAGATACTCATCTTTGCCTTTGATGACCTTGTCCGTTTGATGGGAATCAACAACGCCGATTATATAACCAGAGCAAACCCCCTGAGGTCCATTTTTATCAGCAGTACAAAATTTTAATAATTTTTCACCAGTACTGAACCCAGCTTTAGCTTCAATTATTCCAACCACTAAAGTGATCATTATAATAAATGTTTTCAATATCTTAGTCGCATTCTTTAATGTGTTAACGAAGATGTATTTCGCCGATTGATCTTTTCCTGCCAAATACACTCGAGGAGCCGTTCTTTTACCCCTTCATATAGCCCTAATTCCATATTAGATTTTTCAAGATATAATCTCAAGGCATCCCTGTGCTTAACATCAATATCGGAAAATGCCTCATCAATAAAACCAAAAACATCGCCGAGCAAACTTAATGTCCAAATTTCCGGATCAAACTTTTTCTTGACATCTGACACTGCTATCCTCCTCTTTCTAGTTATCCAGTAACAATTGATGTGAAACGGAGTAGAGACCTGGGTTTCTAATATTCCTCCGCAAGCATAATATTCAAATAATTTAACTAGATTTAAAACACACAATTAGATTAACTTCTCTGTACGTGGAACAAAATAAAGCTTGCACAGTTATTGACAACCGGCGGAAGTTGATTTTCTTTCGCAGAGAATAAGACCTTTGACGTATCAGAAGGATAACAATTCATGACTGATCAGACTTTTGACTACATTGTTATTGGCGCAGGGTCCGCAGGCGCCGTTTTGGCGAACCGATTGAGTGAGAGCGGTGAATATAATGTATTATGCCTTGAAGCCGGCACAGAAGGTTCAGATTATTTTTGGTCTAAAATACCAATTGGTATGGCAAAACTCATAGATCGCCCCGCAGTGAACTGGTGCTTTTCTTCCGAACCCGACGAAGGGAGTGGTGGACGGAGAATACCAGTACCAAGAGGCAAAATGCTTGGTGGATCTAGCTCTATCAACGGCATGGTCTTCGTTAGAGGTCAACCTCAAGATTATGATCATTGGGCCCAATTAGGAAATCAGGGATGGAGCTACACCGATGTACTGCCAATTTTCAAGAGTATGGAGGCTTATGAAGGGGGGTCTGATGAAGTCCGTGGGCGTGAAGGACTCCTGCGGGTCACGGATACACCCCCAGAAATAAGTCCTCTTCATTCTAGAATGATTGCAGCGGCCGAAAAAATTGGGATTCCCTTCACCAAAGACTACAACGGGCACTCGCAGGAGGGCATCGGGATAACACAAGTCACTATCAATAAAGGGCGCCGCCAGAGCACAGCCTATTGCCATCTAGATCCAGCTAAAAATCGCTCCAATTTAACAATTATTTCTGGAGCTTTGGCCGAAAAATTAATTTTGAAAAATAAAGAATGTGTCGGCGTAGTTTACAATGTTGGGGGTACGCGACACGAGGCATATGCATCCCAAGAAGTAGTGATTAGTTCTGGTTCAATAAATTCTCCAAAGCTTCTAGAGCTATCTGGGATTGGTGACCCGAAGATACTTGACGAATTTAATATTGACGTGAAGCACGAGTTGTTGGGCGTAGGACGAAACCTCAGGGATCATTACTCTCCACGTATGCGGTTTGAAATCACAGAAAAAGAGGCGACTTTTAATGATCAAGGTCGAGGCTGGAAATTAGGTATACAAGCGATAAAATATTTGTTTTCTGGCCAAGGTTTCTTCGCAATGTGCGCCGCGCCAATACGCATGTATTTTAAAACTCGTGAAGGACTTGACGCACCGGATGCAGCCATTGCGATGACCCCTTTCTTGTACGAATCCGTTGATGGAAAGTTAGAAATATCAAAACGCAAAGGCGTTACTTTAAATATAAATGTTTTAAGATCTGAGAGTGTCGGGAGTATTCACATACAATCATCCAATCCAGCAATCCCCCCAGCCATTAAATTTAACTTCATGTCGTCTCCCTATGATAGGGACGGCACGGTAGCAGCTATGCGAAAAGCAAGAGAGTTATTTGCAACCTCACCTTTGGCCAATGCAGTTGGAGAAGAGTTAGCTCCTGGAATACAATGCCAAAGTGATAGTGATATGGTTGAATGGATCAAAAACAATGCGGAGACAACTTACCATCCTGTAGGAACTTGTAAGATGGGAAGTGATCCTTTAGCTGTTGTTGATAATGAGTTGTGTGTCCATGGCATTTCTGGATTAAGGGTAGCCGACGCGTCTATTATGCCAACGCTGACATCAGGGAATACTAATGCGCCCTCGATCATGATTGGTGAAAAATGTGCTCTAATGATGCTCAAAAAGGCCAAAATGGAGCGCAAAGCAGCGTGAAACGCGCCACAAAATTACAAAAGGGTCGCAGGACCACTGTGCGTTTGTCAGTTTAAATTTAGACCCATTTAAGGGTTTTATTCCAAGAAGTTGAATATAGGCATAAAAACTGGCCTGTTCCAGTGACAAGTAACCCTAAGCTGATACCAATGAATAGCCATTGGATATCCAATTGTAATGTTACTGTTGCAACGCATGTTATCAACACAACGAACAACCGCATAACATTTACCAACACCGGAAAAATCATAGTTCCTGTCCCTTGGCTGGCAAAGTATAATGTCATTCCCCCTGCGAAGAACCCATAAAAAGGCCCAACAATTGTTAAGTAAGTCGACGAAAATAAAAAACTATCATCAAAATCAATAAATAAATTGATCCAAATCCATGGCATGAACGCGACTAACAACCCAAATATTCCAATTACTACAAAAGTCACAAGTGCGCCAGTTTTAGCGATTAATTTAGCTCTTTGATATTGATTAGCTCCAATATTTGTTCCGACGGCAGCAGTTAAAGCTGCCCCAACCCCAAACGAGATAGGGATAAGCATTAACTCTAGACGACTACCTAAGCCATATCCTGCTAGGGCCTCAACACCAAACCGGCCAACAAAACTTGTTACTACGACAACCGTGAGCGCAATCGTAATACTATTTATTAACCCTAACCCGCCCACTCTCAAAATTATGGTAAGAGAACGCCAATCTAAAACACAGTTTTCACGGATAAATAAAGATTTCGATCTAATGACTTTGGCGAGCAGGTAAAGGCTTGCTAATGCATGGCAAATCACTAGAGAGGCGGCTGGCCCAACAAAACCTAGATCAAAGCCAGGGAGAATACCAAGTGTTAAGAAACCTGATATAACAATTTGTAAACAACCAGCCACAAGCATAACTCTTGCTGGAGTAGACGTATCGCCAACGCCCCTAAGGACAGATGATAGAACAAAAAATACCCAAGTAAATATTGCCCCACCAAACCCGACTTTCGCATACTTAATAGAATCACCCATTATTTCGTTTGGAGGGCTTAAAAGTCCAAGGGTATGCTCTGGAAAAACACAAAAAATAACAGCATATATGCATGAAATACCTGCCCCTAAAACAAGCCCATTAAAGGCTATCTTCTTTGCAAAACCTTGCTCCCCCCTGCCAGTTGCTCGGGCAATGGCCGAAGTAATACCACCTCCAATAGCACCGCCGGCCATCATCTGCATCAAAGCTTGAAACGGAAAAATTAAAGCTAAACTAGCCAATGCTTTAGTGCCAAGTTGTCCTATAAACCATGCATCACAAAAAGTAACCGCTGTCATCATAGCTACACCCGCAACATTAGGTAATGCAATCCTATAAAGAATACTTAGTGGTGATGCCGATAGAAGAAAGCTTGTTCTATTTTCAAATGTTTCTGATTTGAATATTTGCATTTTTTCTAAGTAAATTCTCTACACAGCACACTTAAGAGTCGGAATATTTTCTTATTTGCATTTTGGGATTATTACTCTCTAGGTATTTTAAAGCGTTGGAGCAGAAGTCATCCAACTCACTTTACAGAAAAGTTTTGACCACTTTATAGTAAATTGGCGCGATAATTGCTACAGGTTATAGTTCAATTTTTTATTTATTTTGGGAAATATAATGACGGCAAGAAACCTATTTGACGTTGAATTTTATCTTAACACTTATAGTGATGTTGCGGCATCTGGTGTAGACCCATTTACGCATTATTCTCTATTTGGTTGGAGGGAAGACCGTGACCCGAGTGCCTTTTTTTCAACGCGGTTTTATAAAACGGTCAACGCCGATATAAAAACGGCGGATATAAACCCTCTGGTACATTATGTAGACTTTGGGGTGCAAGAACTCAGAGACCCAAGCCCATTTTTTGACACTAGCATTTACTTATCAGACAACCCAGATGTTGCCAACGGAGCAACAAACCCACTAGAACATTTCATAGCATTTGGGAACGAAGAGTTAAGAAGAGCAAATGAGCTTTTTGACACAACTTTTTACCTTTCTACTAATGCTGATGTTGCATTTTTTGTGAGCTCTAAGCAAACAACTGCATTTGACCACTTCATGTTATTTGGCCACAAAGAAGGCCGAGACCCGTCAGCCAATTTTAATACGGATTTATATTTAGAAGCGAATATAGATGTTGCCGCCTCGGACTATACCGCATTTGAACATTATCTGTATGCAGGCAAGGCAGAAGGCAGACGAGCCGATGAGACATACACCATCCCATTAGGCACGACGACGACAACAACAGGAGTTTCGCAGGCTGAAAATATAACAGGTAATTCCGAAGCTAATACAATTAATGGCGCAGGAGGAAACGATGTTTTATTGGGCGAAGGTGGAGCCGACGTAATAAGTGGTGGCAGTGGCAATGATACAATCAATGGTGGCCTAGGCGATGATACTTTAACTGCAAATTCTGGAAATAATGTTCTAATAGGAGGAGTAGGCGCCGATACAATAAATGCTGGAACCGGGACTGACACTATTATTGGTGGTGCGGGAGACGATATAATCAATCTTCTAACAACAGCAGGAAATGGTCGCGACACTGTGGTTTATAGTGGGCTTACAGAAACGTTAAACGGCAGTGATACAATAACCACATTCCAAACCGATGACTTACATGATTTCTCCAACCTATTGAACTCAGGAAGTATCTCAAACCTCACAAGCTCTGCGATTGCACTGGCATCGACCAGCACTCTAACAACTGAAGGTACATCGATCGCAATTGCTGATGAAACAGTATACATAGCTGAAGTTGCTGCCAAAGCAGATATAAACACCACAGCCAAGGTTGTTACAGCTATCGCTGATACAGGGTCCTTGGATGCTTTGGACTTTGCAGCTGACGCCGATTCAATATTGGTGCTCGGAGGTGCGGACGATGATGTGACTCATTATATCTTTGGGATAAATAATGACTCAACACCCGCAATAATAGCTAATGAAGTAGCCTTATTAGGCACTATAACAACCGACATCGCGGAGGGAATTCAAGGGTTATTACCCTCTAATTTTTCCTTCGTCGCTTCAGGAACCCATTCTAACGATACAATCAGAGGGACAACTGGAAATGATATAATTAACGGTGGAGAGGGTAACGATACCATAAGTGGGTTAGCTGGGAACGATACTATTTCCGCTGGTGCCGGTGACGACAAAATAACTGGCGGCGCGGGAAATGATACCATCAATCTTCTAACTGCATCAGATAGTGGTTCAGACACGGTTATTTTTAGTGGATTGTCAAACTCGCTTAATGGTTCCGATAGCATTGCAACATATCAGACAAACGATAAATTCGATTTTTCTAATTTGCTGAGCTCCGGCTCTGTAATGAATAGCTCAGCAGGAGCGATAACAATAGCGTCAGTTGCAGCGCTGTCTGAGGAAGCAATGTCGATACCAATTAACGATAGTCAGGTTTATGTGGCAGAAGTAACCACTAAAGCAAATGTCGCTACAGCAGCTAATGTTTTAATAGCCCTTTCGGATAAAGGGTTATTAGACGCCATTGATTTTGCTGCAAATGCTGATGCCGTATTAATTTTGGGAGGCGCTGACGATGACACTCTTCAGTATATTTACGGCATAGATAATAATTCTACAGAGGCTATAATCTCGAGCGAAATCACATTATTAGGAACTGTAACGACTGATATAACGGAAGGGATCCAAGGCTTGATAGTTGATAACTTTCTATTCTAACCAACTTTTTTTGCTGAATAGCTTTTATTAATTATCACAGGGCCATTCAATTTCTAAAGCTCCAATTACTAGCATAAGAGCATTAGTTTTATCGTTACTTTTATTTCCATGAAAAAACTTAACGATGATATTCGTAGCTTCTATCAAATTCTGTTTTTCTGGTTTACACCAACTTACACCACTGGCTGAGTGTTTAAACACTGTACCACCGGATATTTTCTGAGTAGTCTTACTTCCTGCCAACACTCCGCCAATGTATCCAATGCAAAATGCCTGCTCTTCACTTTGTGCACTGGAGCAAGATGCCATCAATTGGGAGGAACTAAGGTCCATAGAATGGGATGTTTGTGACCAAGAAAGACCAAATATGAGAAACAAAGAAGCTAGCAACACATTATTCATTTTCCCTCTCAATCCCTATTGATATAGCTATGATCCTAGTTAATTTCGATTGATACTTAAAGGAAGATGCGGTCGGCCATCGTTTGGCACCGCCACATGGAACGTATCTCAGTTGCTTTGTAATCCGCCTTGGCATTATGCATAGTCCATAAATTATCCCATGCTAGGACATCACCTTCAGTCCAACTATGTGCATATTTAAATTCTTCTTTAAGTTGATGACGAAATAGAAATTGCAGTAATTTATCACTTTCTGTTTCGCTTATATTATCAATTCTCGTTACATAACCAACATTACAGTACAACGCTTTTCTTTTCGAAATAGGATGACGGAGAACCAATGGGTGGGATACTGGCGGTTTGGCAGCACGTTGTTCATCGGATAGAGGTTTCCTCTTAGAGCCAGGCAAATTAACCATCTTAGACCAAAATTTATCAAAATCATGCGTTGCTGTGAGAGCCTCAATTTCTTTTTTTATTCCATGAGGTAGGTCCTCATATGCCGCGCACATGTCTAAAAACTCTGTATCGCCAAGAGCCGTTCCATTTCGTCTGGGTACCCTTAATGCGTATAAAACATTTAGAAACGCGATTGTGGTCGAATAAGACATGTCTGTGTGCCAGTCCTGCCCTGCATCTCCTAACCCGACAGGTTTACCATCGATTGTTTCATTAGAGAGTATCATCACCTCTGGATGATTGGGCACTGTATAGGGACCAGCGGCGACGTTGATCTCAAGAGAACCAAACCTTGATGCGAATGCCTTATGTTGGGCTGGTTCCAATACTTGGTTTGGAAAGCACACCACACCAAACCGTCCAAAAGCATCTATAATTAGACTTTCATCATAATGATTAAGCGATTTAGATAGATCGATACCTTCAATTCGGCAACCTAAACTATGTTCACTTGGGAAAATACTGGGCATTTTTTAGACTTTCATTTAATTTTGTTACCGAAAAAAACCTGTAAATTTATAAACCTATCGGGTCCAATATTACTTACTTATAGGTAATATCACAATTCAATCGAAACTAGATTTATGGATTTTTTTCAACTTACCCAAGGCTTTTTTCTATTTATTTTCTTATAAGCCTCCTAAACTTTAAAATATAAAAGTCGCCTGCTTTAGGGAAATTAGAATGACAATAATGATTAAAAAGCTTTTACATGTTGGAGTTCGAGTTTCCCCAGACGAAGACAGCATTAAAAAGGCAAGCGTTTTCTACTCTGATTTGTTGGGCCTTCAGCAAGACACTAAAAGGCCTGACATTCAAGGAATACCTGGATTTTGGGTGAATGTATCACCTGGAGATCGAACACAGCAAATTCATGTGATGGGAGCAATGGGCGCCTCGCCTGTCTCTCGCTCAGACAAGCAAGATCCAACAAGAACACACATGGCATTTTCTGTCCAAGATATCGAGGTAGCCCGGGCTGAACTGACAGAACAAGGCATTCATTTCTGGGAATACGGAGGATTAGTAGGCCGTGCATCCTTTCAATTATTTTTTGAGGATCCTTGTGGTAACATGATTGAACTACAACAAAGCCAAGAAGAAGATTGATAAACTTTATTAGTAATAATAAATTAACACCCTCATAAACACCTACGTAATACTGTCAATAAAAGCTTGACGGGTTAATTTCCTGCATTTATCTAAAAGACTGACCGGGGGAGCCTTGATAGAAGGCTGAGATGTCGACGAACGGTAATACCGTTAAACGCGGCGACCCTTAAAACCTGAAACGGATAATGCCGTCGTAGGGAGGAATGGATGAATACAGAACCTCAAATGTCAAGGCCCTTTTCTAAGCCAACTATAGAAAGGTGCCTTCAGTATTGACACAAGAACAACTCATCAATTCTATTCTTGAATTCATAGCGTCTGACGCAACAACTGAAATGGATTTTAATAAACTCGCAATAGAATCATTTGCATATCAGTATGAAAATAATATCCCATTTAGACAATTTTCGATCCAACAAGGGTCGACCCCGAGGACAGCTAAGACGTGGCGAGATATACCTCCTGTTCCAATAAATGCTTTCAAAAGCGTCCTTTTAACATGCTGTGAACCAAATCGTATGGGACGTACATTTATGACCAGTGGCACAACCCAAAATGGAGTTTGTGGAAAAAGTTATCATCCAGTTTTGAGTGTATACGATCAATCTATGATCCGAAATTTCAAAAATAGGTTTTTGGGAGATGCAGATAAGATAAAAATGGGTATTTTATTTCCAGATACAGATTCTATGCCAAATTCGTCGTTAGCTCATTATTTATCATTGGCTTTAAATAACTTTGGAACGGAGTCCAGCAGCTACCTTCTTACCAAAGAGGGTATAGATTTTTCGCTTGTATTTGAGCATTTACAATACGCACAAGATACTAATACTCCTTATGCTTTGTTGGGCGCTAGCTTCAGTATTGTTCATCTTCTGGATGAGATGGCAATACAAAATAAAACATACTCGCTCCCAGCTGGAAGTCAGATTCTAGATACAGGAGGGTTTAAGGGTCAATCAAGAGAGCTAGACCAAAATGAGTTTTATGAACAATTATCGGTGACTTTTGGGGTGCCTAGAAACAAATGTTTCAATATGTACGGAATGACAGAGTTAAGCACACAATTCTACGATAATGGGAATGCACAATGCCCCTCTATTAAAACAGGGCCGCACTGGATAAGGAGCCGAGTGATAAATCCACTTTCAAAAACTGACGTTAAAATAGGTGATAAGGGCGCTCTAGTTCATTGTGACCTAGCACACTTTAATATTGTATCCACGATATTGACCGAAGATGCTGGAATAGAAGTGGAGGATGGATTTCTATTATTAGGGCGTGTAGATGGCGCAGAGGCAAAAGGCTGCTCCATGGCAGTCGATGAATTCCTAAGAGCAAACCAATAAAATGAACACTCTAATAGAGCAAGCCGGCCATGTTCCAGATTTTTTAATTGACGATATTAAATGGCAACAATTAATTTTCTTGAATAATTCACAATCTTTAAATGTTAATGTTCCAATCCTCACTGCAACACAATGCCAGATACTAAGTGACCACATAAAACTCAATAACACTCAGTTTCTAAAAAAACAAAATACAACCGCCATTATTGAATTAATCGATAAAGCGATAGAAAGACTTCTAAATAGAAGCGACCCTTTTCGTTTAAAAGCAGAGAAATTATTGCCAGTGGTTACCGGCTTTGATCCGGAAATGATAAGATTGAGTTTAACTGACTATCTAAAAAATTTCAGAAAACCGCAATTGTTGCGTTTTATTGCAGAGGATTTTTCTAATCCGAAAATTCTTGATGAATTTCAACCCATAATAAAAGGGGGATTTGCCAAAGCCTTTGGCCCTGATTGTTTGCTGCATATTTGGGCCGGAAATGTACCAGGGTTGCCCCTTTGGAGTTTGATTTCAGGGCTACTTGTGAAAGCGGGAAACATCGGTAAAGTTTCAAGCTCAGAACCCTTGTTTGCCTCTTGGTTTGTTCAATTGTTAATTGATATAGAACCAAGAATATCAGACTGCTTAGCTATTGTTTGTTGGGAAGGTGGGAACACTGAACAGGAAAGTGTCTTTTTAAATAATGCTGAGGTCGTGGTAGCCTATGGAGGCAATACAGCTCTAAAAGAGATACAGCACAGAACGCCTATCACCACACGTTATCTCCCTTATGGACACAAAATAAGTTTTGGGATCGTGTCCGCTAGCGTTTTAGATGCGCAGAAATCATGGGTAGTAGCCCACAAGGCAGCAAATGATATCGCTCGTTACGACCAACATGGTTGCTATTCACCTCATGTTTTTTTTATTGAGTCCGGTGGAAATATCAGTCCAAGAACATTTGCTCATTATCTGGCACATGAACTTTCTTGTTTTCAGGAAAAGTTTTCTAGACGCTCTTTAAACGTCAACGAATCTATTCAGCTTGCCCACTGGAGAGATGATGAGACATTAAAATTACTCTCAGAACCTGGCAGTGAAGTTATTAGCGATAAAGATGGATTATGGACGGTTACTTTTACTGAGGATGAAGGAAGTTTCTCGTTGAGTGGATTAAATAGAACAATACGCCTAGTTGCAGTGAACTCATTCGAGAAAATAATTCCTCTCATAACGCCTTATAAACAATTCCTTCAAACAGTAGGGATAGCAGCAACGCCCACTGAAGTATTTCAATTATCGGAACAACTTGGGCAGCATGGTGTCACTCGCATAAGTGGCCTGGGTTCTATGACGGCCCCCGAAGCAGGCTGGCATCATGACGGGCGTTTTAATTTACTAGATTTAATCACGCTCACAGAAATTGAAAGTTCGGCGGAAGTATCTTCCGAACTTTATACACCCTATAAAGATTGAGCCATAAAATGGCTTTTATCAAAATAGACAATGTTGGTTTTGAATATAAAACCAAAGTCCGCGTTTTAAAAGATATTGATTGGAATATCCAAAGGGGCGAATTTCATAGCCTCATTGGAAGAAGTGGTTGTGGAAAAACAACATTACTAAAAATTATTGCAGGTTTACTAGTTCCAACAAATGGTAATGTGGCAATTGACGGCGCCCAAGTTTTGAAACCAAGCTTCAAAACTGGTTTTGTATTTCAGACACCAAATCTCCTAGAATGGCTCCCGATTATTGATAATGTATTATTACCAATAACGATAAGGGAAAATAAAACTCAAGAGCATGTTGAGTTTGCGCTTGAAACCCTGGAAACCGTGGGACTTAAAGATCACTCCAACCGTTATCCCACAGAACTATCAGGTGGGCAGCAAAGCCGAGTAGCAATCGCTCGAGCACTGATCACACAACCATTATTATTATTAATGGATGAGCCATTTGCGGCACTGGACGCTATGACACGCGAAGAATTACAAATTGATCTACTTAAATTATGTTTTAAGAGGGGTACAACTGTACTTTTTATCACACACGATATATCTGAGGCAGTATATTTATCCGATAAAATTGCAGTGATGGACGAAGGTTTTATCCAAAATCGGTTTACAATTAATATATCTAAACCACGAGAGAATAAAGTGCGTTATGAGCCGCAATTTAACGATCTATGCTCCGCAATTTATAGATCAATGAAAACTATCCTTATAAAAAGTAGAGTTGATCCGCAATGAATAAAACTTATTCATATTTACTACTGCTATTATTCCTAATTACCTGGGAACTGTTTTGTGACTACTCAGATGTTTCAAGTCTTGTGATACCAGCACCAACTGCCGTAGGAGTAGTTTTATGGGACGGATTGTCGCAGGGGTATTTATGGATACACATTTGGGCAACGTCATTTGAGATGGCACTCGGTCTTTTAATCGGTTGTTCAGTTGGGTTTTTATCAGGGTTGCTGCTCGGAGAAAGTAAGTTTTTACGAGATTTATTGTGGCCTTACGTGCTCGCGAGCCAGGTTATCCCAAAACTGGCTCTTGGGCCACTCTTCATAGTATGGTTCGGCTTTGGAATGACATCCACCATTATTATAACAGCATTAATCTGTTTTTTTCCTTTATTAGAAAATACCCTCACAGGTATTCAGCATGTACCACCTGAAAAACGTGAGTTATTCAGAATGCTTGGAGCAACACGCCTACAAACATTGATAAAACTAAAAATACCACATGGGCTTTCCACTATTTTGGCAGGTGTTCGTGTGTCGGTGGTCTTGGCTCTAGTTGGGGCTGTTGTCGGTGAATTTCTAAGCGGGAAAACGGGCCTTGGTGCGACGATTATAGCGGCACAAGGCATGATGGATTCTGCTTTAATGTTTGCCGTTTTCGTAATTATCACGGCGATAGGATTAATTTTTTATCAACTAACTACGATGGCGGAGCGCTTTCTGCTCCGTCGACACTCTAAAGGATTTCAGGATGCAGGCATTTAAAACAATTTTTTCTTCTAAAATAACTAACATAATACTTTTAATTACGTTGTTTTCATCGATATCGACCGTCCAAGCCTTGGATAAATTCTCCGTAGCAGGATGGAGTAAACCGATAAGCGAGATCACCAACCTTTTATCAGAACCAGATAAAGGTTTCTTTAAAGCAATGGGTATTGACTTGGGATATGTGCCAGGCACCGGTGGCGGTTCCGCTATAACTAATATGCTATCTGGGGCAGCTGATATCGCATTCACAGATCCAGCTTCTTTTTATCAAGCACTTGATAAGGGAGAGAAATTGATTGCTATTTATAACATTTATCCACAGAACGTTTTCAATGTTGTATCTCCAAAGTCCCGCAATATCACTAAACCATCTGATCTCAAAGGTAAAAAAATTGGTGTCTATAGCATGTCCAGTGGCACGCGGCAAAACCTCCAAGTTTTGTTGCATCAGGTTGGTTTAAGTGAAAAAGATGTAACTATACAAGTTACGGGTTTATTGAATTTCGCTCCCGTTATTCAAGGTCAAGTTGATGCAACGGCGGCAACGGATACTGGCCTTTTTGTCGGCAAATTAAAAGGATTAAAAGACGTCAATGTAATCGAGGTAAAAGATCATTTAAATGTTCCAAGCGATATGTTTGTTGTGACAGAAGAGACATATAAAATGAAAAAAGATTTATTACGCCGGTTCCTTTCAGCTTATCGAGATAGCACACAATGGATGATAGATAACCCAGAAGAAGCTGCCAAACTTGCTATCACACGATCAATAAATGGTCGGAACGAAGCTGTTAATTTGGCAATAATTAAAATTCGTAACGCATCCGCTGTATCAGTTACAACACAAAGTAAAGGTTTAGGACATTTTGACTTGGATCTGTTACAAAAGGGGGCACAAACTTTCAGAGAACTGGGTTTAATAAGAACCAAAATTGATGTCTCAAAAGTAATAAAGTCAGACTTAATACCAAAGTAGGAGCATCCAAAGGTATGGATTTTCGGGGAAAAGTAGCCCTCATCACTGGATCAAGCAGGGGAATTGGTGCCTCTATTGCCAAGGCTTTCGCAAATGAAGGGGCCGCCATCGCCATTAATTATGTGAAAAATGAGTCGGCGGCTTTAGATACTGTAGAGAATTGTGAAAAAGTTGGGGGGATTGCATCTAGCTTCAAAGCTGATGTAACGAACACAGCGGAAGCTAAGTTGCTAGTTGAAAGTGTTCAATCCGAGTTTGGAAAAATAGATATTCTTGTAAACAACGCTTTTCGATCATACGATTTTGACCCAGAGCAAAGAAAAATGTTTTGGGACTTAAATTGGGACCACTATCAATCACAATTAGAAGGCTCATTGCTCTCCACACACACTCTGTGTAAGGCCGTTTTACCTCTTATGCAAAGGAGAGCTAAAGGATCCATTATAAATATAACTACTGACTTAATTGCCAAGCCATCAATACCCTACCACGACTATACAACAGCCAAGTCGGCACTAACCGGCTTTAGTAAAAATTTGGCAGTAGAATTGGGGCCATTCGGTATTAGAGTAAATTGTGTGGCGCCCGGTCTCGTTTATCCAACAGATGCGAGTAAAAACACTAAAGAGAATGTAAAAGAATTAATTATAGGTCAAACACCTTTGAGGCGAATTGCCAATCCAACGGATGTCGCTGGTCCAGTCTTATTTCTAGCTTCCGAGTGGAGTGAGTTCATCACTGGTCAAACTATCTACGTTGATGGTGGCTTAGTGATGGAATAGTTAAATAAAATGTATTAATTTGTATTTTTTTGCAAAATTATCTCAATTCCGTCTAAACACGTCGTAAAAAAATAAGACGGAGCATCAAATAAACCTCAATAAAAGACTATTAT
>ENA-UOXV01003049-UOXV01003049.1-marine-metagenome-genome-assembly--contig:-NODE-3049-length-21032-cov-6.560614_pt1 | contig 21032 bp, 19 predicted proteins | sample MGYA00238165_ERZ766961 | MGnify/ENA primary metagenome ERZ766961 (study PRJEB28924, sample SAMN03173240) | marine metagenome | biome: Marine; feature: Water; material: Subsurface seawater | place: North...
TCCAATTGATTATTATTTTTGTTACGTTACAAGGTAACTGTTTCCAATATATAATTTAAATATTCAAATATGTAAATTAAAAATGCGGTTCATAAAATAAATGTATATATATATATCAGAATACACAGAACAAATGTCTGGTACATCAAATACATTGGAGAACTTGTACATGGAGAATTCCAATGTACCGTGGAATTATGATGAATTATCAAGAAATCCAAATTTGACATTGTATATGTTGACTTGTGAACCATTAAAACCGTGGAATTGGGGATTAATTTCGTTACACCCAAATATAACTACTGATTTCATTATATCCAATCCCGCACACAGGTGGGATTGGAATGCCATATCTTCGAGAGATTTTACAATTACCGATATAATAAGGATTCACCTAGAAATTCCAAACAATAAACTCAACTGGACAATATTAGTAAATCAGGTAGATTTATTAACTATACACGAGAATCCCACGTTGCCATGGGATTATAGCGAAATGACACAAAAATGTACAGCAGCTGAAATAATGGAAAATCCAGATATGCAATGGGATTGGAGTATTGTCTCTTTAAAAAATGTTAGTTTAGATATGATTTTCGACTTACCAGATAAAAACTGGGATTATACGAAGCTATCGGCGAATCCGAACCTAACAAGTAATTTCGTCCGATATAATTACGATAAACCGTGGGATTGGTCGGTTATTTCACGAGTCAACCATTCCAACGGATCATCAGCGTCGAAAGTTGATTTAGCAATGGATGTATTACAACGTTTATTGTTACCAGTATGGAGACTCAAAATTACATTGATGCGATTACAAAAAGAAAGAGAATTGTTGTCGAAAGCTTGGAGCAAAAATACAGCAGCCATAATAAAAATCCAAAATTGGTTCCGAAATAATGCCGAAAGAATAAGAATTTCTTTATCGGCGAAGAAAGCGGAAGAAATGGCGATGGACGATATGCAGTAACACTATGGCGTATTCAATAATTCACTAAAATGTTTCCACGCGATGGAAAAAATAATTCCTGATATACCATTCGCTACAATTTTTGTTTCGAGTCCACGGAACATGAGTCCATAAATACCATCTTTGGCGACAATACGACTAACAATCGTGTTATATGAAATTTGTTCTGTTTCGGCCTGTTTATAGACTTTAACAACACGAATTGAATTCGACACAGTATCACTAATGACCGATGCAGAGAATCCTATTCCAGCCAGCCTAGACAATTCCAATAATCGATACTCTTGTACGGGGATTTTTTCCGATAGAAAATTATATGTAGCGAACCACGGATAATGTCCAGCAAACGTCGCACTGGCGGACGCGATCGACCCATTGAATAGGACTCGTGGTCCGTGTGTCTTTAACTTTTTTATAAGTGGTCGCATAGATCCTTCTACTTGCATATTAGTTTTGCACGCATCAATTGGCATTAAAAGAATACGAAATGATGCTGCCGATATAGACGCGGCGATAGTCTTCACTGTAATGGGGAGATTGCGGGTTTCATCGTATGAATTCATAAATGTGATGATTCCTGTATTGGCCGCTGTATCACCAAATCTGGACATTGGGCCCTGGATTAGGGCTGGCCCTACGCCCCGATAGAATCGCCCTATGCCACCATCATTATATAATGTTTTGAGTGTCTTTGACATAGAAGTTCCATATCGATACTGGTAATTCATTGTAGTGCGAAGCCACATTAGACAACCAATATTCACACACATCGCTGCGCCACCAGCAAATCCGCCACGCATAGCCGCCGATGCAGATTTATCCAAAATTTGATTAAATGTAGGCTTTTCTGACGAAATAGTGGTCATTATTTTAATATATAAACATAAGAGGTTTTTATATTAATAATATATAATCACACAATGTCAAGCACCAAACAAACAACTATCGAATTATACAATATCGCTGTATCAACATCCAAAACTCTTAAACAAAAACCCACAGACCAAGAACTTCTTACAATGTATGGAATGTTTAAATATGTGAAAGACGGGAATGCAAAGGGAGATGCACCATCCTTTTTCTGGGATTCATCGGGAAACTACAAGTGGCATGAATGGAAAAAATACGATAATCAAGACGCCGACAATGTTCGTAACTTGTATATTGCATTTGTCAGCACACTCGTCACGAAATATGGTATCTCCGTGTAAAAATTGATATAATATCATTTTAAATTATTATACAATTAAATTAAAATGAATCATGATATTGATATACTGACTACCCGCTTCAATACAGAAACTTGGTCTGAGCACGACAGGTGGAACCAGAAATCAGATTTCCGTGGATGTATATATTCATCCCCTATTACAATAAGCAGTCGTCTTCGCCCCGACGCATTGGCGTTTGTGATCGAAATGAATAATTCAACAAACAGAATAGAAGGAATTGGGCTTATCCGTAACCAAATATCTCGGAAAAAATATAGAAAATATACGTATCGCGGATATACCCGTCATACGTATATTGGAAAACATTATATTCCTGTTTCACAAATGACAACCAATGAACGCGCATTTATATGGATTATTGAACAAATATCATTCTACGGGAAATCTCATATGAAACGGGGACAAGGTCTCTCGTTGGTTCCTCGTTGGTGGATGACAAACCGAACAATCCATTTCATTAGCTGTTTCCGACAGATGTTTCTTGATAGATGGCAATTCGATGTTTCAACATCGGCTTTAATTGGGATGCGACCAACCGCTTACTTACCAAATTCAATAATTCGATGCTGTGACGAATTACATAAACATATCAAATCCCGACCAAAACAAATAAATCTTTCAATAGTGAATCCGAATCATCGTATAATTTCATCTGCGACGTATAATACTTGTCGAGCGTAGTCCTCATTTTCTTCCTATCTTTCAAAATCAACCCCGAAATATGTTTCAGTTTAACAATAACTTCTTTATCGGTAAAATCAATATGTGACTGTTCCAATATCATCCTGAAAAAATTCGCACCAATCTTTATGTTATCAATCGCAGTTTCGGCGTTATGTAGAAATAAAACGGGTTTTCCATTGCGCATTTCAAATTCAAAATCCGATTTACACGAGACACCCGATGTCATACTGACGAGGATTGCGCATTGGATGTCTGCATTCACAGGATTATCTACGTCCCGATAGAATTTTTCAATCTCAGACTTGGTTACATTCCGCGCGTAATTTTTATTTTCAATCATCATACAAAAATCTTTATCTTTGACAATAAAATCACCTCGTTCGGATATTTTGTGTGTATCCTCCACTTCTGCCGAAGGGAACATCCTATTCAGATTAGCAAACACGAAATCCTCACCATCCTGACCTTTAACAGATGAATTCTGTGCACGAGAATTGGTTGAAACCAGGAGTTGTTCGTACTTATCACGCGAACTCGCTACATCGTTTGTTAATTCATCGATCCGCCGATCACTTCTAATCCGAAGATCCGAAAGTTGTGATCCATATATGGATTCCAACTCCCTAGCGACCGTTTTGCGTATAGTATCTTCTCGATCAGTTGTATGTTTCCGCATCGAATCAATATTCGAATTAAGTTGTGCGATGATACTTTCGTATTGAATTCTGTTAGATTCAATACCAACTCGAATCGCATCATCTCGCTTATTTGCCGCAGCAGATAGTTCCTGTTTCAACTCTGCGTTTGCTGCAATAACATTAGAAGTATCTTGTCGAATGTTCTTCACAATGGTTTTATGAGAATACTCCATTGCATTTATCTTTTGTTCCCATTCTTCGGAATTCCACATTTGCATCGCATCAGCGCCTTTTGATAACAATATCGTCCCCAATTCAATCGCACGTATACGATCATCTTCACCTAGGGAAATAAAATTCGTAGTCGATTCAGTAATTGGAACTTCCATTTTCATCATATTACTATAATTTCTGGTTCTCACCATTGTTACAGTATATACACGGAATGGTATTATATATGTTTGGTCTACTTACAACCCCCTTCGCCCATACGTATACCTAAATAAACAATATGATCGAATGTAGAAGTACACCTTAGTGGCGCACACGAATTACTACATCCTTTGTCCTCGACACCATCACATATAACATACTTATCCGAACCGTCGGCGGGATACCATACTTCGTTTGATGTATGAGTGAATCCCAACACTTCCTCTGGTAAATGTGGTACAATATCGTTCGCGTGAGTGATACGGTAATGTATCATTAACGATTCGTCGATGCTTTGCCCGAAAGCCGCATTCCCAATCCGCGGTTTTCCGAATGTGAATACTGTACAGGCGCGCCCATCAAGCATTAGGTCGTATGCGAGAAACATTGCGACGGCTGCACCAGATGAATGCCCTGTAATAAAAATTTCGTCACAGGAATGGTGTGCAAGGAAATCCATTACACGGCCTTTGTACTCGTCGTACTCTTCATATAGACCACTGTGAACACTCACCCTCTCGTTCGCATAAGGTTTCGTCTTGATGAATTTGAAATTGGAAATCCAGTTTTTCATATCGCTCGATCCCCGAAAGGCAACCACGCATCGCCCACCATCCACTCCCATTATAACTTGGGTAGTGTCACTGATCACCTCTATATTATTCAATTCTGTGATACAATGCGGACATTTCCACGAGATCAAATCGTCGTGGGGACAATACGTGGCACCAGCCAATTGGGTCGCATACATTGCTGTGGCGGAATCGAATTGGTTGGATTTGGCTGCAATGTTATTACCGATTCCAAACATACCGATAAAGAAACATACAATATACAATAATTTCCACATAATTGTATATTATACATAAAAAAACAATTCGGCCGAATATTATGTATATTTGAACCAATTATTCTACCAAGCAAAAATCCCATTCCCATTCGCGAATATATTGTCGGGGTCAACTGTATCCTTGATGCGCATCATCACATCAATATCCGATTTATCAAACTCATCCGCAATGAACTCTGAACGCAATTTCCCAATACCATGGTGATGACTCAATGATCCCCCGTACCGAAGGATCGATAAGCGGGTCGCACGTTCAATTCCAGCAAACACATCAATATCGCGTTTCGTGTCCTCTAGTGGAAGACCAAATGTACAGTACACACATACACCTTCCTTGTATATCTGTGATACACGATAACAGAAGAATTTATTTGTTATATTCGCATCGTCACATATGGTATGAAATTCATCCGTAACACCGTCCAATAATGCGTCAAGATCACTCCAAGAAACAGAACACTCAATCGTCTCACCCATTATACCATATTTATACAAACAATCGCGAATATACGCCACGGCAAATGTGACATTATACCCATCCTTTCCTGATGAACTCCCTCCACTCATTCCACCGTGTTTCCCAGCGCAGCGCGCAATGATTCCTCGTTGCATCGCAATTTGCTCTTTAGACCCTTCGTATACTATAGTGGATGCCGCCATTTCCATCAAGTCAAATCCCTTTACACGTGTAAGCACAAATTTCAACAACGGATCAATAAGAGATTTTAATCTAGATGCGGGAGGTTTGAAAGACTGACCTAATCGGAACTGTTCGTTATTCATTAGTCTCAGACTGGCGGGCCACGAATCAGTTTCACTAACGTCTTTCATAAATTTGATTCCCTCCTTCATGTTCGGAAAGACCCACGAATCATAATCGGTACTTTCGGGAAGTGGATGTATTCGAATCACACACGACAGAATAATCCCGAAATTCCCCTCGGAACCAAACATAATTTTAGATGAATTTGGACCGAGTGCAGTTCTCTGATGGTTCTTGTATGAGGATAATTGTCCATTTCCATCAACCCATTCAACCGATATAACATTGTCTTCAATATTGCCATACCGATTCTTTTTCATTCCACTTGCGTTTGTGGAAATCCATCCACCCATGGTGGAAAATTCACAACTGTCTGGTTGGTGGCCGAACATGAAACCGTATTTTCCCAATTCCATTTCAGGATCGTTTCCTGTCGCACCAGACTGGACACATGCCATCATATTTGACTTATCGATCCATTCAACGGAACAGTAGGCAGTCATATTAACGACACACACAACATAGTCCATACAATGATCAGGAATTTCCAAACATCGTGAAACGTTTGTGCCACCACCAAATGGAATCAATACAATACCATATGTTCGGGCGGCCGAAACGATATCCAACACACACTTTTTGGTTTCAGGGAATACAACCATATCAGCGATATTCCTGAACGAATTGTTAATATTTGTGTGAATTTCTGTAAGTTCTTGACCGTGCGATCCATTTACACGAACAATGTATTCGGTATTCACCTCAATACCAATATCATTCTCTAGACCACATAGTGCGTACTGTACCATGGAATTACGATCTGCATCGCGCTTGATTTGATCTTGGGTGGGTTCCAATTTGACGGGGCTGTTTTGTACACCATATGCGTCGAACTTTGGAACCATTTGATCGCAAAACCCTTTGAATTTCGGGAGTGGGTTGTTGGATACATTATCGTACCTATTACCATTAAAGAAAAATCCTGAATCTTCTAATGTAACATTACTATCCGCATACCCCCATCCACGCAAATTCATTTTTTGTTTGAATCCAATGACATCAAAATCCCTCTTCGGGGGATAAATTATATTACACGATTTTTGTTCGTTTAACCATTTGACTGTATCACCAATTGTTGTGGATGGGGAAATCCAGTCGATCTCAGGGAACGCGGTATGAGTCGATTTATCACATACATTCCATCCACACATAGCCATTTCCAACTTCAGTTGGTATTTACTGAAAAATTTCCCAATAGGAAGGAACCAAAACATTGCTAATAATCTGCACAGGAATATAATTATTTGTGCAGGGATGGGAATTTGACTAGGAACTGATATCCCCGATTCACAAGATAGGCGAGTGAAGAATGCGAAAATTCTCTCGTGTGTTCCCGATACATTGAATGTATTGGTACCGCGCATAGGAATCGCATCCACAAACAATCGGGCTACATTGCGCACATCCGCGTATGCAATATATCCGGGTGGGGTGAATGGAATATCGCCGGAGATAAATCGGTTGATTGTATCAAGACATCGCACTGATTCTGTACCGATTCCTGGGCCCAATAACATTGGTGGACGAATAATAGTTATATTGTCGCGCCCACCTAATTCGTATTCCATCAATGCCTTACTATGATAATACGGCCAATGGGGCTTTAACTCAACTACAGTATTGGAATCGGGAGTTACTGAGTTAGGTAATACACCACTAGTTGAAGCAACTATATATTGTACATCATATGTCGATGCCAAATCGGCCATTAATACAGCGTAATCAACATTGATTCGGTAAATATCGTTATTCTGGTCGCGAGAATGTTCTACCTTTGCAGCTAAATGAAGGATTGCAACAATATTATCGTCACATTGCACAACAGAATCTATTATATTTCTAATATGTTCCAATGATTTATCTGATTCATTCAAATAATCGTAATGTATGTGTGTATCACCGCCACCACTGGTGCGTCCTACAGTGATTATATTGTACGATTCATCCTCATTATCTAATAGTTGAGTTATATGTGATCCAAGAAATCCATTCGATCCAGTAATTATAACTGTTTTTGTCATTTATTTTTATATATGTAATTTTATATATATATAATTTTATATATATATACATTTTTCTATTATGTGTACGAATGCGATTATATGCACGAATGCGATTATATGATGCACGAATGATTGAATTTCATAAATAATCAACCGATCCAATTATTTCTCTCTGTTTTGCACATAATATACGGAGTTTTTCTTTTTGGATTGACCAATCGCTTGATACCGTTCGCCTCCACGCGCGCAATTTCCACAGGATCATCAAACTGTTCGTCCCAAACAACACCCCCTTGTTTCCACGATGACTCGACGTATGAAACGATAGATTTAACTGTTTTCTTTTTCGGTTCAACCACAAAATAGTCGCCGAATTCAGCGTTACATCGACCACATTTATCATTCGTTCCCAATACAATTGAACCAATCCATCGTAATAATGCGAATATATCAACAAACTTTTTCTTATTTCCGGATATTTGGTCATCAATCGATGATTCTTCTGGTCGGCGCTGGTATGTCATTGTAACGGGAACGACAGTATACGGAGTATCCGTATTATGAATCATTTTCATCACTCCTGTACTTAATTTTTTCAATATTCTAGTACGACTACGGGTTCCTTCTGGGAAAAATAGAATTGGTTGTCCCGACCGCACGAGTTTATTCAGTTCGAATTCCAACCGTGTATTATCCCCGCCTTCCGTATCTACGAATTTGACATGGTATACAGACATCAATTGTTTCACTAAGAAACTGCTCCCGAATTTCGAATTCGCGACAATTGTTAATGGCTGTTGTGATATTTTAGTATATACGATATATGGAATAATCAACCAGTCGAAATAACTCGAATGTGTTGACATATAAACTGTTGTTGATGGGATCGTGTATTTGGAATTCGAATCAATCAATCGTTCCACCGTACTCTTGGAATAAGTTATATCGGTGAAAAGCGCCAAGAAAATACGTTCCATTACGTATTTGGCGATGAATTGATTCCACGGATATTCACTAAACAATGTATCGCGATATATCCACATCATATGGACTATCATTGGTAAATATGCCGACCACAGGAATAACACGATAAGAAACAATCCATGTAGCAAGGGGAAATTTCCCCATCGCGCGAATATACTAAAATCACACATGGATGGGTTCGCAGGATTTATATAATTCACACGATCAGTTGCTTCACAAATTATTCTGTTATATTTAATAGGGTCGTGATCGAAATCGTATCGCGATTTGAAATTGAAATATGAAATTTGGAAATGATGGTATACATCGACGAATTCAAATAATGATCGAAATTTACTGGATGTGGCGAACAATATCATTTCAGTCAATTGTCTCGTATAAGTGTGAAATGTTTTACACATAATATTGTTCGACCAGTATTGATTGATTTCGCGAGTATACTTCCACGGACATACATACCTTTTGGCTGTTACATTTATAATATTTGATTGTTCTGGATAATATGAGTCCAAACAATCCACAATAGTATTACATACACTATCTACGGGAATCACATTTAATAATTCGCGATCCGAATACATAATTGATTGGATTCCATTTTTGATTAAATTACATTGGTTCACCATAGGACAACTATATTGGTGGGTGAATCCTGGATAAGGCGTTGTGATCGATGGTCCAATCACACTGGGACGTATAACTATATATTTCACATCACAATACTGATGCAACCATCGTTCCGCCATATATTTACTCATACAGTATGTATTGGGATGATTATCTGGTTTAGGATGCAACATCAAGTCGTTAATATCGTCGGTCATATCAATAGTTTCTGTGATGGGTTCATCTGACTTATTTTGGACATATGCGGTACTCACGTAAATGACCCGTTCCATTTTCGGACAGAGTTTAACCACTTCACATAATCGTTGTACTGGTACCACATTTACACGAATTGATTCTTCCACAGTTTTAGTAAAAGATATTTCCGCTGCGGAATGGATTATATGAGTGTATTGTGTAAAAAATGTTTCATCCATTCCGAAATTCGGTTCGATAACATCACCCTTAACAAATCTGATGTTTGAATGTTTATTTAAAAATCGAAATTTCGGGTCGTTTTTTATTTTACAAACACGTTCATCAAATACAACACCCTTTTTGTCTCGCAGTAAACAGTCTATTTTAATATTTGGATAATCGTTTGCACGAAGTTCACTTATTATATAGAGAAATACATTGCCTACAAAACCAGATCCACCTGTGAGAAGAACATGCATATAATATAATAATTGTATATTATATATTATATATTTCACCTTTTATAATTATATAAACAATAAATAAGTCATAATGAGGTGTATTGGTGGAATACTCCACCGAATTCTGTTGAAATTAGTTATATTGATGGTATTGTTCGTAATTATATTCTACCAATTTGATCATACACATTGGACAGGGATTGAATATACAGATGATTTGGTAAAAACAAATCGCTTAATGAACAGAATATATTTCACATCATCCACAATGTCTACTGTGGGGTACGGTGATATTGTGCCGAGATCACATACATGTAGAAACATTGTAGTAATACTTCAAATTGGAATAATTATTTGCTGTCTTGGATGATCCGTTATCATCATATTTTCCACGACACTAATCGACACAGATTGTTTTTTTTCGTAAAATTCCAAATATTTTACGTAATAATACAACGTCGTATATGATAAAACATGTTGAAGATGGTACCACAATAAACATTATGGTGTTGTTGATGGACATATCCAAACGGATCGCCATTTCGGTAAATAAATGGGGATTACGGACCAACAAGACTGTTGGGAAAATATATATTGGTAGTCGACATAGAAATATAATGGCAATTCTGTACCAATGTAAATACAACTCGTGTGATTTATCCCTAAGCACATAATTAAATATTGAGATAAGTTCAGCGAGAATCAGTCTCGACGAGTACGATGGCGCACAATAACCACCAATCAATGTTAATATTAAAAATGAAACAATATGATGTACAATTAATTCGCCGCGATATAAAATAATATTGTTATTTCCAAATATCATCGACCAAGCATCCCATATTAAATATATTCCAAAACATACAAGATTGACGAAACTAATCGACCAATAATCAATCACCAACGGATCGAACCACGACAATGTGACCCAATCATAAAATGACATTGTACATAGTACCGTAATACATGAACATCTATTTTTCATATGGCCGTCAAATACATCTTGTGACGTAATCATAATATATAATATATACATTATTATCATATTCAATTTATTCAATTAATCTACTTCCTGGATCGTCGGACCGTCATCAACATTACTATCTGACATAGGATCTTCATTTGTCGGAGGGACGGCCGATTCCATTTCACGTTGCATTGTATCGCGGAAATTCTTTGAATGTTCTTCGAAATCTTCAATCGGTGTATTTGCGTCAGTTTCATCAATCCAACGAATCTCTTTATCAATCATATCCTTCAAACCACTGACGACCGATTCATCTAATTTTTTACCTTGATCCCCATCAAGATTCCCTTTCATCGTATATAATTCTCCTTCAAACGAATTCTTCGCATCGACCCGTCGACGATTCTTCGCATCCTCCTCTTTATATTTCTCCGCCTCGGCGACCATTCGTTCTACATCTTCATTACTTAGATTTCCCTTTGTACTCTGGATATTAATCGTTTCAGAATTACCATCAACTTCGCCCGATACAGTAAGGATTCCGTTTGCATCAATATCGTACGTCACTTTGATCTGTGGCATACCACGAGGCGCAGGTTTGATTCCATTCAATACGAATTGACCAAGTGAATTATTATCCTTTGTAAATCCACGTTCACCTTCGAATACACAAATCGTCGCAGCAGGTTGATTGTCCGCATATGTTGAAAATGTCTGGTCTTTCTTACAAGGAATTGTAGTATTTCGGGGGATAAGTACAGTCATTACTCCCCCATTCGTTTCAATACCAAGACTTAGTGGCGCGACATCCAGCAACAAAATCTCCGATGTCTTTTCGCTAGTACCACCATTGAGAACATCTCCCTGCACAGCAGCACCGTATGCAACACATTCATCTGGATTAATCGTCTTGCACAGATCTTTGTTATTGAAATAGTCACTTAATAGTGATTGAATTTTAGGAATACGAGTCGTTCCTCCGACAAGAACAATATCATCAATCTGACTCTTGCTCAACTTTGCATCCTTTAAAACCTTTTCAACTGGTACCATTGTTGCTTTGAAAAATGTCGAACATAAGTCCTCGAACTTGGCTCGGGCGAGGGTTGTATTGAAATCAATCCCCTCATATAATGAATCGACTTCAATAGTAGCAACTGTCGACCCACTGAGAGTTCTTTTTGCCTTTTCGGCAGCAACTCTAAGGCGGCGTATCGCCTTATGTGCATCGGGGCCAATACGATTATTTTTATTTTTCTTGTTGAATTCAGATCGTAAATATTCAACGATATTCGAATCAATATCTTCTCCGCCTAAATGAGTATCTCCCGCCGTCGCATTGACCTCGTAAATACCCCCTTCACAAGTAAGCGCGGAAATATCGTGTGTCCCACCACCACAATCAAATACAATAAATGTCTTTTCTTTATCTGTATTACTAGTGAGCCCATATGCGAGGGCGGCGGCAGTTGGCTCGTTGATAATGCGCTCCACAACGAGACCCGCAATCGTTCCTGCATCTTTAGTTGCCTGTCTCTGGGCATCATTGAAATACGCAGGAACCGTAACCACAGCACGAGTAATTGGTTTACCAAGGAAAGATTCGGCAATTTGCTTCATCTCCCCGAGAATAAACGCACTAATCTGTTCTGGAGTGAATCTCTTATACCCAGTCGATTCATTTTCAAATGGGATTTCAATCTCGGGTTTACCACCTTTTCCAGCAACAACTTTATATGATAATTTTGAAATTTCACTCTGTACATCTGCATCCGTGAAATCTCTTCCCATCAATCGTTTCACATCATATACAGTTCGTTTAATATTTCCAGTAATTTGACTCTTTGCCGCATCACCAGTTAGGATTCCCTCATCAGTGAAAGCAACGTACGATGGTGTTGTACGATTTCCCTGTTGATTTGCAATAATTTCACACGATCCATTTACGAATGCCCCGACACAAGAATTGGTTGTCCCCAAATCAATCCCAATAACTGTACTTTTATCATTATTATTCATTATGTTACAATATAAAGCAAATAATTCTCTAAGTATATTTACTAGAAATAATATTATACAAAATATCGATACTCTCTATGTATGAAACAAATTCTTACTACCATTCGAGTGATAGCGGAAAATAGTCAAATAATAATTTGTCGTAATATGATTTTATCTTATATGTCAATTTAAATCCAGGATCATGTTTGGAATATAAATCGTGCGAATTAAGTTCCAATACATCGCGTAACATTTCTTCATCTCCTTCCCCCATAAATTCCTTATATGAACCGTATGTATGCCAAGGATAAAACGATTGGAATCGAATCGCATCAGCCCAGCGTTCGGTTAATCGATGTCGATGACTATTTCTAGAAAGTACTTGGTACAAAAATTCATTGTGCCCATATGAAATATTCAATTGTGTTATTCCACAACCTGTTTTGTATACACCCATCGGAGTAGAGTATTTGGAATTCATTGTATCGGGATTTGCTATCATTGTATCTGGGAATACAATTGTTTGTGGAAACGCACACCCAACTACGTAGGTATCACCAACGATAAATTCTGGAATTTCTTTTACTGAAAACAATATCTTTCCCAAATCATGAATTAGTCCACATATTTGTAATTCCTTGCGCGAATCTCCGTACTTTTTACGGATATGTTCTGCTGTTTGATACGCACGAATGGAAATTGTGGCATCTGTATCTGGATCACTTGGATCCACAACTGTATCTAATTTATACAGTACATCGGACATTGACATTTGCATACCAATTCCATTAGTATATTGGGTTTGTTTTTTCTTTACTGATTCGAATGTTTGTATGAGGTGCATTCGTTTGTAGAAATCATGCTGAGGAGTATCTTTATTGTAATTTCGCAATATATTGGTATTGTTCATTTATACTATACACTTGTTAATAATAAAAAATAGGTAAGGTTACCCAAACCCATTTTTTATTTTTGTTTTTTATTATTATTTTTTGTTTTTTATTATTATTTTTTGTTTTTTATTATTATTTTTCAGCAACTCCCCACTGTATTCGATATGTATAATTAGTTATTAGCATACATATTGAATTCCAAACATTCCTGTTTGGCAGCAGTGTTGACCGAAAGTTGTTCGCATTGAGCAAGACGGATCTGAAGATCTTCGATAATTGTTCTTAGTTGATCATTCGCCACTTCGGTCATTCTATGGGCATTCGCAATTTCAGTCATTCTACATTCATACTCGGCATCACAATCCTCAGCAATCAACTCAAGTATCTCATCGTCGGTAGGACCAATGTCTTGAACTTTGATGCAATCCACAAGTTTAGTCTTTCTTGGACAGGATGGTAATACCCCACGTTCCAAAACAGAAGCATACGAACAGGTTGGAGTCGATGGTATGTTCTTGATTTCAATAGTTGGTTGTTGGTCTGTATCCACCGAAATTATATCGACGGGTTTTTCTGTATCATTCTCCTGAGTCAAAACACCATCTGCATCAGGACTAGTGTTAGGTAGAAGAAACCAGAACCACGGTGAATTGTAGACGATTTTTGCTTGCTGGTTAGGGTTCTTGATTTTGCATTGAAGCATACTTACCACATCGGTATTGTTCCATTCGGAGAAATGGACGTACGCACTATTTTGCGCCTTATTAGGAATGTCGACAACATCGACACGAGATACAACACCAATATTAAGGTCCGAAAATACATCCTTGATATATTGTTCGGTAATATATTGGTTAATACGAGGGATGTAGATTGAAAGAGTTTGATCGATTTGGAAAGTCATTTTTTATAAGTGTTTTTAAAGTAATAGTATTTTAATTTAATAGTGTCTATCTTTTAATTTATTAAAAGAATATCAATTTCTCAATTGGATGGTTTTTATAATTGTTTTGACATCGAATGTTTTGACATCGAATGTTTTGACATCGAATGTTTCGTTCCGTACGTAGGACATAATTTCTCTCTTGTATATAAAAATAATGATTACAGGTGAAGAAATTTCACAACAACTCAGTTCTGTATCAATAGACTGCGCTACATCCGAATGGACGCGAATTAATAAAATGTCTGATGAAAATCTAGCCGATCTAAATGGACGCAGTCGAATAGGATGCAAGTTTATTGATAGATATTTCTTCGCAGAACGTATTGCGACAAAGGGGAATAAAGGAATATGTTTTATTGATTTTGTAAATGATTATAATACCGTCTACGCAAATAAAATGTATATACAAACCCTTATGCGATTCTGTGAAAAAAATGGCAGGTATAAGAATTCCATGTATGGACGACTCTGGTATTGTTATGGACTTTGTTTTGGGAGAATCACACCATTTAAAATCACAAATGCACTGGCACTATACCGAGAGTTTCGACCATTACATATAGTCGACCCTTTCGCTGGATTTGGCGGACGAATGGCAGCGGCAATGTTATGTAATATATCGTACACTGGTTTCGACACAAACATATATTTGCGCGATGGATACGAACGAATGATTTCTGAGTTTGGATCGGTAGACCAAACACAAACAATCAATTTCAAAGACTCCCTGTCGGTCGATTACACAACACCTAATTTCGAATATGATATGGTGTTGACATCGCCGCCGTACGAGAACACAGAAGTTTATCGCCATTCACCAGTGCGGACACGGGAAGAATGGAACAGATTTTATATTCATATATTCAATGCAACGTGGAAAGGACTTTCGTCTGGTGGGGTGTATGCGATCAATATATCCAGTGATATATATAAACGGATTCTTCTCCCATTATTGGGAGAAGCGAATGAACAACGAGTTTTAAAAAAATCATCACGGAATCTGTATACAGAAATGATTTATATTTGGAAAAAATAATCAACTGTTGTGTACGCGTTTCGCCGACGCAATTGAAATGGCACGTATTCTAAGTCCGTAGTAATTACTTCGTTTCGATTGGGAAAATTGGGGTAAATTTGTTGGAGTGGGCAAGGTAGATAAATCTGCTCCCGATACATCGGTCATATTACTGGCCGCAAAAGATATAGTTGTGGTGGTTGGCATTGTGGGTACTATACATAACGATTACTTTTTATATCCAATATGTTCCAACGTAACTATTACGCACCAAACGGAATCGATTCGGCTGTATACACCAATGTACCAGCATCGTGCAATTGGTCAAAAGCAAGAGTCATCGACCAGTCCATTTCATTCAAATGAAGGTATCGCCCAAATTCGTCATATAAACTAATACGGAGTTGCTGTACATCCACCGGGCCGTGGTAATATCGGGTATTGTTAATAGTGGTCGATATATCATCACTCGAATTTGCCGATATACCCGAACCCACCAGGGCCTCAAATGTTGTTGTACTGATCCTAGCCAATACATCGGATCGTATTGTACCAAGACTGAACGCCCCCAAATAATGTTCATGCGAATTATTATTGAAATCTTCTACACCAATATATGCATATTTGGGACCACGTAAATCACACATCCCTTCTGACAACACAACAGGTTCATCATCTGCGTAAGTTATATTCAATCCAATGTTCCCATCTTCAGCTGTCAATACTTGAGAAGAATATTCTGGCAAACGGAACCCCATCAACCATCCCAATGTAAACGGTAATTCCAGTCCAGAATCCTTAACACTGAAGTCGTCATCTATTTCAGCAAACCGAATATCAAATGAATCTATTCTGGTATTAAATGTACTTCCATCCGCATTACCAGAGTTTGCTACAAACGCACTTTTACCCGTGATACGATTACAAGTATAATATAAACGAAATTCATCAATAATAATCTTATTAACCGTTTCATTTACCGACAGAGGATCTCCAGTAGTATCATTGATCATTGCTTCGCCTGAATATTTTTCTACAAATGCATGTTTGATCGCTGTATTAACAACATTCTGTAAAATAAGGCCTGGCCATTTATCGGTATACCACGCAAGATAATTCCCACTAGGAATAAGAATATCAAGTACATCATCGGCATATTTTGATTCCAATATCTTATTTTCACCTGTCCCAATGGCCCAAATAACATTTGTAATTTGAAATCTATTATTTTTCAATTCGGATGATATAGTGTAGTATGATGCAGGAATTTCATATGCAGCAAGACGCATCGATACAACATCATTTATTTTATACGGAAGAGTGATAACGAAATCACTACTCGTGGTACTGTAATAATTTCCACGAAAACGACTGTCTACATTGACGATTTTCTGAACTGTTTTGGGACGAATTTCATTCATTCGTTGTTTCGAGTTTGCCAAGTATTGATTGAAACTCTGCATAGTCGTTTCGGGAGTGGATTGGTCGTGTATAATACCAGAATATATCGGGTCAGCGCGAACATCGGTGTTTTCCATATTATTCCCAGATTCGATTTCACTTATTAATCTCTGTTCTATATCGGAAAAAAATTGGACGAGTGTTTTGTCTATTCCATTATTTGCATCATTGTGTTCAATAACAATGACCTCAATTCGGTCTTGAATTACTTTCTGATCTAATGTCGATGGAATTTGGAGAATTTCAAATAGTTCGGTATTCGAATATTGAGATATATCGTATGACTCAGGGGATTCGACCAAAGTTTTATTGGTTGCTGTTTTTATTACAGACGACATTGGAATATATAGTAATATTCCGATATTACTATGTATATTTCGGTCGATCGTTCGTTCGATCGTTCGTTCGATCGATCGTTCGGTCGTTCGGTCGATCGTTCGATCGACTACAAATGTTCTTCCACCAAAAGCGAAAATGACCAATCGGCACCATTCAAATCGACTGTATACCCACGATCATCAACCAAACGAACACTGAAACGCTGAAGGTCAACGGGACTCGAGTATACACGCGTATTGAATTCGAGACCCGACTTAATGTATGGAATAATACCTTTCTCTAATGATTTCAAATTTTCGATTGATATAATTGCAAGCACATTCGATCCATTCGGTGGCCGAACGCGATCGTATTTCCAACGTTCTTTATCTTTATTGTCCGAATTACTAAATGGGAAATCGTCCATATTCGTCAATCCACGCGACAATTGTGAATTCGTGAAATCATCGAGAACCAAATAAAAATATTTCGGACCATATGATTCTGTAATTGCAGGAAACAATATTTGGGAATTTGAGTACACCTCCTCGGATACTTCACTTCCCATACCACGATGACCTAATGCCCATCCAAGACTATTATTGATTTTCGTCCGCACACCACACCCATCGGAGAAATTATACGATACATCGGTGTCTGCATAAAATATAAATTTATGGTTATCCCCATTAGAATTATCGTGGGAAATAGTTGTTTTATAATTACTAGAATTATACGATATATCGATATGATTGAGATTTATAAGATCATTCACTGTAGCGACCAGTTGATTTGGGGTATAATTTCCATCGGGAATATCATATTGATTGATACTTATATCGGTATCAATGAAAAATCGCGTATTTCCCTGTTTCTTTGAGAATGCATACCACGTGGAGGGAATATGAATCGCATATAAACGGATACTCTTGACATTGGAGAGTGGATCGGCCAAATCGAAATTGAACTCTGTGGACGATGACAATGTATTATCCACATTAACAAGATTCTTTCGGAATTGACTGTCCACATTAACAATCCGTCTTGTAACATGTCCGATATTGGGATTGTTAATTGTGGGGTGCATTACAGGATGGGTTGTTGCAATTGTTTTGTTTTGGGATTCAATTAATAATTTGAATTTCGTCGATACATCATTCAAGAATGAAATCATATCCCCATTAACACCAATACCACCATCTTCTAATTTATCGGAATAGTCATCTATTCGAATCGCTACGTCTTCGTATGTATATGGTTTCCTCAAACGGAGAATTTCCTCTAATTCGGAAATGGAATATTTATTCACATCAAGATTCATTTTATTAACAATACTAATATGCAGAAATAGAATGAATTACCTAATTCAACGCAATTATATGTCGTACATTCGGTCGTTCGGTCGTACGTTCGGTCGTACGTTCGGTCGTACGTTCGGTACATACGTTCGGTACATCGTACCATTCATTACCTATGGATCGTCGTCCCACGTTTTTTGAGTAAATATCGTTCATATGAACCATTCTTTAACCCATATACGGAATCGAATGTACCAGTCGAATCACAAGAATGGCACGCGGATTTAGATGCATTATTAGTAGTTTGCTGTCCACTTGCTAATCCCACCAATCCATCGATCCGTTTCTGTGTAGCCACTGTATCGTGACACAATGATCTACATCTTGGGTGTGGTGATGCATCGACACCATTGGCCAGCCACTGGGATTTCAGTATATACTCTTCCCCGACAACACCGCTATGGTTACATTCATATTTATATCGAAGTTCCACACATTCAAGCCATTTTGATTTAGTTATTGTTATTGGATTTGACATGTACATTATATTGTGAATAAATATTTACTCACAAAATTGATAGAATTGCGATGCGGGATGAATTGTATTATAAATAAATCAAAAATATACCGATGAATCCAGTAAGTATACCACATTTTGGAACAACCAATACATCGTGTTATTCATGCTCCTCGTGTGGGAAGAACTACAAGCGAAAAATATTTTATGAACGACACGTTACATTATGTGGGTTATATACACGCGATTTGGATCGTGATACCGATGCCGATGGATATGAACCGTTGCCAAGTAAACGTGAAATGTTCCAAATGATCCAATTATTGGCCACCAAATGCGATACAATGGAAACACAAATGAAACAATTACGTAGTACCGTATCGTACAAACAACAATCATTCAATGTTCCTGAATTATTACTATGCAACGGTCGACCGACTAAAACGGTTGATGAAATTATCAATGGGTTGAGTATACAAATGACCGTTTTCGAGCGAATTCACGATGTATCGATCGATATATTGGTCGCTGAACTCATTTGTTCGTGTATTCATAATCCAGAAATCAATGTTTCCCCTATTCGAGGAATATCCACACAAAACAATAAATTGTATTTATGGGATGGGACTAAATATATAATTGCCCAGACCGATACAATAACCCGATTATATGATTTAGTGACACACAAACTACTCATCAAATTCGCCGAATGGGATGCGGTTAATAGAATTCAAATATGTAGAGACGATTATACTGAATTATATACCCGCATTGCCAAGAAATTATTGGGTGGAAGTACATCGAAAGATGCTGTTGTACGTAAAGTATTGCATCTCGTATATATCGATATATCGGAGGATATCAATGATATGTATACAAAGAATTATACCGATTTATAGAATTATACCGATTTATAGAATTATACCGATTTGTAATTGTATAACTGCGTATTCATACTCGACGATCAATTCGCACAAATATATTTGCACAAAAGAAAATATTCAAACAACTGATTTTAGGAAAACATTAACATCAAAGAATATCTGAAAAGAATGTTAACATATAAAATATATTTTTTTATATAGTTATAATTTATATCAAAAATGGCATCCTGTTCTACAAATATACTATCAGATGTTTGGTTGGCATTTGGAAATGAACATGATATTATAATTAAAGATGGTGAAGAATTAACAACCGAAGAATTAAATAACCGACTTGAATTAGATACTATCGATACATCGACTGAGTCTGGTCGGTTTGAATATGCGTCCAAATCAGGAGAAGTCGGTGCCCAACTCCTTCGTAAACGACCACGCGGACCAGAATCAGGAGGTAAGAAATTACAAAAAGGCGGAGAAACTACCGAAGAGAAAGAAGTTCGCGAATACAGAGAAAATCAAGCACTTTTAGCTGCGGTTTTTGCGGCATTAGTTATATGCGAGGCTGTTTATGGTAGTGATTATACATCAAGTATAAGGTCATACCTCGCCAATTCAGGAAGAACTATCATAAAAACAGGGGCAGAAAACTTTAACAATATCCTAAGTGGTGTCATAGACACTTATGCCAAAGCTCTTCCTGGATATAATAATAGATGTACTACAGCTATGGATTGGACGATTGATTCAGTAAGAAAAATTCCATTTGCCGAAAGATATTTCAGTTTAGGTAATCAACTACCATCATGTTCTGAAAGAGCAATGGCCTTTACTAAAACAACTGATATGAT
>ENA-UOXV01003051-UOXV01003051.1-marine-metagenome-genome-assembly--contig:-NODE-3051-length-21027-cov-6.100086_pt1 | contig 21027 bp, 17 predicted proteins | sample MGYA00238165_ERZ766961 | MGnify/ENA primary metagenome ERZ766961 (study PRJEB28924, sample SAMN03173240) | marine metagenome | biome: Marine; feature: Water; material: Subsurface seawater | place: North...
GGAATGGGTTCAGCAATTGCGGCCACTGTTGAGACAGGTTTACCAGTATTAGCCATTGAGGGTGATAGTGCATTTGGGTTCTCTGGAATGGAAATAGAGACAATCTGCAGGTATAATTTACCTATCTGCGTAGTTGTTTTTAATAATGGAGGCATTTATCGTGGGACCGATGTTAACCCATCAGGAGGTCTCGACGTTGCGACCACAGTATTTGTTAAGAATGCCAGATATGATAGAATAATTGATGCTTTTGGTGGGATTGGCGTAAACGTACTATCTCCAGATGAGTTAGCTCAGGAGATAAATAGAGCTCTAGACTCGGGAAACCCAACCTTGATTAATGCTGTAATTGATGAGGCTTCTGGAACTGAAAGTGGCCGAATTGGAAATTTAAATCCGCAAAGTATAGTGAATAAGAAAAATTAGAATGAAATTTTAATAAGGAAATATTATGAGTAAGGCCCTAGATGGAATTAGAGTACTTGATTTTACACATGTGCAATCAGGACCAACATGCACTCAATTATTGGCGTGGTTCGGTGCAGATGTCATTAAGGTTGAGAGGCCTGGTATTGGTGATGCTACCCGCGGCCAATTGAGGGATAAGCCAAATGTGGACTCGCTTTATTTTACAATGCTTAATCATAATAAAAGATCGATTGAATTGAATACCAAAGAATTAAAGGGTAAAAAAATCCTAACTGATTTAATCAAGACTTGTGATGTTCTGGTTGAGAATTTTGCTCCGGGTGCTTTAGATAGAATGGGGTTTTCGTGGGAAAAGATTCAGGAAATTAATCCCAAGATGGTCTTGGCATCAATCAAAGGATTTGGTCCTGGGCCTTATGAGGATTGCAAGGTATACGAAAATATAGCCCAATGCGCTGGAGGGGCTGCCTCCACTACTGGAATGCTTGATGACCTGCCATTGGTGACTGGAGCGCAAATAGGCGACTCAGGAACTGGTCTTCATCTTGCACTTGGCATCGTCACAGCGTTATTCCAACGAGAGAAAACAGGGGCTGGACAGAAGGTTACTGCTGCAATGCAAGATGGTGTGTTGAATTTATGCCGAGTGAAATTAAGAGACCAGCAACGACTGGCTTCTGGACCATTAGAGGAATATTCACAATTTGGTGAGGGAATTCCCTTTAAAGATGCTACCCCTAGAGCTGGCAATGACTCGGGTGGGGGGCAACCTGGTCGAATATTAAAATGTAAGGGATGGGAGAATGACCCCGATGCATATATATACTTTATTACTCAAGCAGCAGTATGGGGAAGTATCTGTGATATTATTGGTAAATCTGAATGGAAAGGTGATAATGAATATTCCACCCCAAAAGCTCGCTTACCAAAGTTAAATGAAATTTTTAAAGAGATCGAGTTTTGGACGATGACGAAAACTAAATTTGAAGTAACGGATATTTGTAATGAGTATGACATTCCAGTTGGTCCTATATTGTCAATGAAGGAGTTGGCAGAAGAGCAATCACTCCGAGATACTGGGACCATTGTTGAATGTGATCACCCAACACGCGGACCTTATTTATCGGTTGGTAATCCAATTAAACTGTCAAATTCCCAAGTCGAAGTTCAGCGTTCACCCTTGTTGGGTGAGCACACAAAAGAGGTTTTACGCGATATTTTGGATTATTCGGAAGAAGAAATAAAAGATATTAAATCATCTGGTGTGATTGGAGACTAGTATAGGGCTATAAGAAGAGGGTTATCGTTCTATCTCAAGAATATAGTTTTTTCATTATAACTAGGAGGTTATTTATATGTCAAAACAACAACTGCGAGGCGACCAAGGGTGGATTTTTGATAATTTTCTTATGCTTTCTGATAACGAGGATGTTCTGCATCCTGGTATAATGGGAACTCGGTTAGATCGGGGTTTTAAACTAGAGGACCTTAATGCTGTTTATACTAAAGTAACAGGTCGACGATCATTTCCAAAGGCATGGGCAAAAAGGGCAATTGAATTAGAGCGGCTAGCAAATAAAGCTTTGGAAAAGGATAGAACCGTAACTGCAAGTCAATTTTTTCATAGAGCAGCTTTATGTTTTGGAAGAGCGCAACATTTAGTTCCGATAGATGGAGACCCTAACAAGATTGGTTGGTATGAGGGTCTCAGGCGCTGCTATGATCATTTGATTGCTCTCTCTAATAGTTCAATAATTGGATCCTCAATTGAGTTTGAAAAGGGTAAGGAAACCTTTTTTAATTTTCACCGTGCCGAAGGTGATGGCGCCAAGCCAACAATCTTATATATACCTGGTATGGATCAAGTGAGAGAAGACTACCCTAATCCTTTTAAGAATGAATTTACAAAAAGAGGAATGAATATATGCTCAATGGACGGTCCGGGACAAGGTGAATGCAACATGAAAAGCATTTGGCAGGATGAGACAAACTATGCTCTCGCAGCCGAAAAAGTTATAGATTGGTTGATACAACGAGAGGATGTAAATAGCGAAAAAATAGGTGTATTTGGTACGAGTATGGGTTCGCGCTGGGGCGTTCAAGTTGCTGCGTATGATAAACGGGTGAAAGCTGTTGTTGGACAAATGGCAAATGTTGGAACTTTCGATCTTATTTTTGAGCAAGCTCAGCCAAACTTTAAACGAATATTCATGTATATGGCTGGCTATACTGATGAGCAACTTTTTGATGAATTTATTTCTCGGCTCGCGTTAATGCCTGATTTGGCAAGAGATGTGAAGGTGCCACACCTACTTGTTGCTGGTGATATGGATGAGTTATGTACACCGAAAGATATTGATGTTTTTAGATCGGCTCTTGGCGGTCCCTCGGAGTTGTGGCTTTATGAAGGTGTATTCCATCCAATGGGAGAGGTCGCTGAACAAATTTATCCATCCATCGCAGATTGGCTGCTTACAACGCTGAACGACGGTAGACCAGCAGATTGCCATAACGAGATATATATTGAAGAAAATACAGTTTTGGCTGACTATGACCATGGATAAGAAACTAAAGAGACAAATTAGAGGAAAAGCTTTGTAGTTGAATACCAACTAATTAGCATTAACGTCTAATAATTGTTATCAAATTTAACAAGATTTGGCATTATTTTTTCAATTTACAAATGAATTTTACTGATGTGTACAAAAGTACAGATAATTGTATGTTGTTTGCGATTCAAGAACGTAAATGTAATAATCGATTATCATATTTACATTATTGTAAACATTTGATTGCTATATTGTAATTAATTTTGCAACTATAGTATGAAACGTTCGAATTAAATTTTTATAAATTCTCGTTATGTTAAGCTAGTATTGGCGGGACGTTTATTTTGGGATGTTATAAGTAATTGAATGGTGATTTTTTTTAATGTTTAATTCTATTCTTATTGCTAATCGGGGTGAAATTGCATGCAGGGTAATTCGCACAGCACGGCAAATGGGTATAAAAACTGTCGCAGTATACTCTGAGGCTGACAAAAGTGCTCTTCATGTGGATATGGCGAGCGACTCGGTTTTCATAGGGCCATCTGATGCCTCTTTAAGTTATTTAAAAATAGAAAATATCATGAATGCGATTGAAGAGTCGGGTGCAGATGCTGTCCATCCCGGTTATGGTTTCTTGTCAGAGAATTCTGAATTTGCTGAGGCTTTAAAAGCTAATGGCACTACTTTTATTGGACCTAATCCCGAAGCAATAAAAATTATGGGCGATAAGATTGAGTCTAAGATTTTTGCTAATGAGTCAGGAGTTTCAATTGTGCCTGGGCATACTGCACCAGTTTCATCGGTCGCAGAAGCTAAACGAGTAGCCAAACAAATCGGTTATCCAGTGATACTGAAAGCTTCAGCTGGTGGTGGCGGTAAGGGCATGAGGATGGTTGCGGAGGAGAAACATCTTGAGGAAGGTTTGCGGGCATCAACGGCTGAAGCTAAGGCTAGTTTTGGCGATGACCGAGTGTTTGTGGAGAAGTTCATTGTAAACCCGAGACATATTGAAATACAGGTACTTGGTGACAGTCATGGTAATTGTGTTTATCTGGGTGAACGAGAATGTTCAATACAGCGTCGACATCAGAAAGTTATTGAGGAAGCTCCTAGTACTTTTGTTGACGAAAGTATGCGAGTAGCGATGGGAGAACAAGCGGTTGCTCTGGCTAAAGCAGTTAACTACCAGTCAGTGGGTACTGTTGAATTCATTGTTGATACAGATAAAAATTTCTATTTTTTAGAAATGAATACGCGATTGCAAGTGGAGCATCCGGTGACGGAGCTTGTGACTGGTTTTGATCTGGTAGAAGAGATGATCAAAGTTGCAGCTGGTGAGAAACTAGAGTTAGCCCAAAGCGATATTGCAATTAATGGCTGGGCTATTGAAGCGCGCGTTTATGCTGAAGATCCAACTCGAGGCTTTTTACCGGCAATAGGGAGACTTGCAGAATATACAGAGCCAGTGAGCAATTCATTTGGAACTCATAAGCACGTAAGAATAGATGGTGGTGTAAATGAGGGTGATGAAATTACCCGTTACTATGACCCTCTTATTTCCAAGCTTATTACAAATGGGGAAACTAGAGAGGAAGCAATAACCCATATGCGGAGGGCACTGGAAGAATATTACATCAGAGGCGTTGGAAATAATTTAGGATTTTTATCTGCAGTGATGGCGCATCCAAGATTTAATGAGGGGGATCTCTCTACAAACTTTATTGCCGAGGAATATGGAGATACCTTTGTTCCAGAGCTAACACAGCATGATGATTTTGGAATGTTATCTGCAATAGTTGCGATGATGCATCGTCGTGAAGTAGAACGAGGAAATAAAATAAATGGTCGGACGATTTCAGGAAATTTTATTAAACGAGAAAGATTTGAGTATGGCGATGACTGGGTCGCCATTGTAAATGGCGAGCGGCACCCCATTAGTATATCAGTCTCTGAAGAAGAAAAGACTGAGGTTCACGCAGACGGGAGTAATTACACTATTTTATCGGAGTGGAAACCGGGTTTATCGCTGTTTGTTGGAAAGGTTAACGAAATAGATATATGTATGCGCGTAAAGCGCACCATAACAGGTTTCCTGATAAGGCACTCTGGTTACGAGGGGGAAATTCGAATTATTTCTTCTTTAGCGGCAGAACTTTTGGGCAGAATGCCACAGAAAAAAGTCGCTGATACCTCAAATAAGCTAATGTCGCCAATGCCCGGGCTTCTTGTATCTCTCGAGGTCAAGATAGGGGATGAAGTTAAAAAAGGCGATGCCTTGGCTGTCGTTGAAGCTATGAAAATGGAGAATCAACTATTTGCAGAAAGAGATGGTGTGGTCTCCGAAGTCTTGGTTGATCCAGGCGGTAGTCTTGATGTTGGCCAGGTGATACTCGAGCTTAAATAAATTAATGATTAAACAAGGTTTTAGTGTACAACGCAGCGCCAATAATCAGAAACTAGAGGCGAGGGAAGTTGAATAACTTTTATGTCGAACTTGTAGAGCTTTACGAGAGAAATGGTTTTGAGGTTCAGTCATCACTCTCACCTGCGCATTTTCCCGGATACAATTTAGCAGATATTCCCTTCACCTATATATTACAAAATGGTAAGAGAATGTGTAAGGGTGGGGGGCTTTCGATTGTTGAGTTAATGTTTTTACAATGCGTAACATCAATTGTTAAGCCGAAAAATATATTTGTAATTGGTAATGCGTTTGGGTGGACAACATTAGCATTGGGTCTGATGTCTAAAGACTCCAAGGTTTTAGCGATTGACATGTGCCCGAGACCCGAGGAAGAGTTGGGTGTTAAAATCACAAATGATTTGGGCAAGCAAATTACGGCAGAAATTATTGCAATAAAAGCAAAAAGCCCAGAAGATGTTCCACGGGTAATAAGAGATAATTTTGAGGGGGGTATAGACTTCGTGTTAATTGATGGAGGGCATAATTCAATTCAACAATCTGCAGATTTTGAGACATGTAAAAGATCTGCGAAGAAGCAATGCGTTTATGTATTTCACGATGTAATAAATTTTAATATGGTTGATAGTTTCGTTGAAATTGCCAAATCAAACTCCTCATTAGTGAGTTCGTTGTTATTCAGAACACCTTCGGGTATGGCAATTAGTTATCCAAAGGAATTTTATGAAGATCTGAATGCTACAGTTAATGCATTTACTGAAAAAGATGGCACAGTGAAAATGCTACATTCTAATGGTAAAAAAGAAACGAAACTTATTTAAGTTGTAAATTCAATATTCTTTAGTTTTTGAGCTAATATAAGATTTACTAATGTTCCAAAAAAAAGAAAGATGCCTACTAATTCCCATGAGGAAGAGAAGGTTACTACAATTGCTATTACCGGTGGACCCAGTAGTTGGCCTAATTGAGAGCCTTGATAAACTAATCCATTTGTGGTCGATAGTAACATTTTTGATGGACTATGGATTGGTACACTTGCGATTAATGACGCCGGTTGAAATCCGCCAAAAAATGAAAAACACATAATAAGATAAAATCTGAAGTTATCTGATAAATCATTGGAAAAAATAAATAATGAAGTAGTACCCATAATAATTGTTCCAAAAGAAACCATAATCCATTTTTTTATTCCGCGATGAACAAGCCAAGCACCTAATAAATTTCCAAAAATATTAATAGCGACGCCGGCCGCAGCCAAGCCAGACGCGGCTATTAGACTATAGTTTTTTTCATCTATCAGAAATGTTGGAAGCCATACCATTACAGTCATCCATTGGAAGGTATAGGTCATAAAGCAAATTGAGAGTAACCACGGGCCTGTGACGGTTGTAGTTTTTTTTATATTTGACCAGTAAGATGTTTGTCTCTTGTTTTTCACTCTTTCTGATTTTGGAAAAAATAATAAAATACAGACTAAAAGAACGCAGGACAGGGTGGCAGTTAATATCCATAATCCACGCCAACCTATTAGATCTAAAGTGTATGGGGCAGAAATAATTGCTATAGTCATTCCGATTGGTGTTACGCTGCTCCATAGACTCACTGCGAGACTACGATATTTATCATTAGCAAAGTTAACTATTATTGATGGAACAACTGCCATTATACCAATGAAACCAAAGCCTTCTATCAAGCGTGAAATAAGTAATGTTATTTCAGAATTAGAGAATGCTCCTAGAAATGAACCTGCAGACATTAAGAGTAGTGAATAAATAACTGTTTTAAAACGCCCTAAACTATCACCAAAAACACCTGCCAGGATACCGGTTAGAGCGCCGATTCCAGAGAATATGGAGACAGCCCATCCGGCAGAAACTAGGGATAAAGATAATTCAAACCGTATTTCTGTAATAGCTGGAGGCATCTTGCCAACATAACTTGCTGCTGAGACGCCTATCAGTAACGATAAAAAGATTAAACCCCAACGGCTTTCTGTCATTGTGTGTATTACCTTGGTGAAAGTCTTACTTTAACAAATATTACAGATTTATGAATTCTAATGAAAATACATAATCTGTATCAGGACATAGACTATCAATGAAATAGAAGTAATATTGAATTTATTAGGTAATCGTACGAGGTTGGTTTTTAATAAATTTTTTATCTAATTTATGCACTATCTTTTTTTGAATTGTAATTATAGCTGCTAGTCCGTGATTTCTCTTCTAACCTTAAAACTTCTAGCATGGCTTCTTCTTCTGACCGGCATTGACATACCAAGCCAGCACTTCCACCAGTATCGAAAACAACCCATTCTCCGGTAGTTGTTTGCTGTTCGATAGAGTATCGCATTTCTATGCCTTCAGATATTATAAAATATCAATGTATTTGTTAAAGGTTTCAAAAGAATGAATAAATTCAATTTGATTTGCTAATCTATAATCAAAGAGATATTTGAAGTTATTTTAGAGCTGTTAAATTGGTAATTATCGTCATATTCTAAGGCAAAAAATTTATTGATAAAGCTGTGGAAGGATTGAGTATTGTCGATTGATTCAAATGAAAAAATAACCGGCTATGGTGTAAGAAAAATTGGCGAGTCTATTCTTAGAAAAGAGGATGACCGTTATATTAAAGGAGAAGGTGAGTACTCCGATGATCTCAACAAAACTAATCAAATATATGCTTGCTTTGTTAGAAGTCAAATTGCACATGGTTTAATAAATAATATCAACGTTGAACGCGCCAAGACAGCTCCGGGTGTTATTGATGTATTAACCGGAAAAGATTTTCAGAATGATGGCTTAGGGCCGATAATCCACCGTGCAATTGAGGCATCACCGGAGGATTGGACCAAACCAATGTTTGACGAGACTGATCCGGTAGCGATTGAATTTCCGCAGTGGCCTATGCCTTTTGATAAAGTAAGGCATGTCGGAGAGCCGATCGCAGTTGTCCTGGCTACGACATCAATGGCAGCTGAAAATGGCGCAGAGTTGGTCCTCTTGGAAATAGAAAGTTTAGATCCAATTGTTGATCTAGATACGGCAAGCGATATAAATTCGCCCATTATTAATGATTTCGCGCCAAAAAATATTGTAGTTCATCATTTGAGAGGAGAGCACAATAAAACAGATGATGCTCTTGTTAACTCGCATTTAGTGGTAAATGGCAAGTTCAAGATTCCGAGATTAATTAGTGGGCAAATGGAACCCAGGTCTGGGATCGCAGAGTTTGATCCTTTGAGCCAGCAGTTTATCATTACTGCGGGTAATCAGGGGGTCCATCGTTATCGTGATATGATTGCAAGTTCACTTAAAGAAGACCTAGATAAGGTCAGGGTCATATGTCCGGACGTTGGTGGCGGATTTGGTTCAAGAGGCCATGTTGGACCTGAATACGTTGTCTTGGCTTGGGCGGCAAAGAAATTGGGTCGAATTATTAAGTGGACTAGCTCCAGATCTGAAGCCTTTCTGAGTGATTGGCAAGGTCGAGATATGGAACTCACCGGATCCCTGGGGTTTTCTCAGACTGGAAAAATTACAGCTTATAAGTTGTTGGCTCGAATTAACATCGGGGCGTACACAATTTGCTATGCACCACCCTCAAATTTATCCCGCCTAGTGACAACTGCATATGATATCCCTTTTGCATCATTAGACATGCAAGTTTTTCTAACAAACACGGTTCCTGTTTTGCCCTTTCGTGCAGCCGGTCGTCCCGAGACGCATTTGGTTTTGGAACGATTAATAGATATTGCTGGTAAAAAACTTGGTATTGATCAAAAAGAAATTCGATTAAAAAATTTAATTAATAAGGGTCAGATGCCTTTCTCTACTCCGATGGGACTAACATATGACGTTGGTGATTATCCAAAAGCTCTCAAAACACTCTCAGATATGATGGAATACGAAAACTTTGAGCAGAGACGTCTTAACTCAAAGAATGAAGGTAAATTGCGTGGAATTAGCTTGGTACCATTCGTCGAGAGTCCCGTTGGGGCTCCGATCGAGATGGGGCGTGTGGAAATCTTAGCCGATGGAAAATCAACTATTTTTGCGGGGACACAAAACCATGGGCAGGGGCACGAAACAACCTATCCCCAGGTTTTAAGTCATTTACTTGGTATTCCTTATGAAGATATTTCTTTGGCTCCTGGTGACACACAATTACTAAAAAATGGTGGTGGAACTCATTCTGACCGATCCATGCGCATGATGGGTAAGGTTTTGTGTGAAATATCTGACCAGATTATTCAAAAAGCTTTGCCAGTAGCAGCACATTTGTTACAGGTCAAAGAAGAAGAAATAAAATTCTTCGAGGGCAAATTTTTAATTGATGGTGGAGAACAGCAAACTAATATACAGGACGTAGCACGTGTATATCAAAAGTTTATGAATGATGATAAACCACTAATGGGGGAGTATTTTCAAAAGGGGCGAATAAAAGCTTTTCCATATGGCTCTTCATCTGCTGAAATTGAAATCGATCCGGAGACGGGTAACCTAATAATTTGCCGCTACGGCATTGTTGATGATTGTGGTCAGGCCATTAATCCTATGATTGTGCATGGTCAGACCCATGGAGGAATAGTACAAGGAGCAGGCCAGGCATTGGGTGAGTGTGCTTTTTATGATACTAAATCTGGCCAATTACTGACTGGTTCTTTTATGGATTATATGATGCCCCGAGCTGATCAATTTCCTATTTTTGATATTGAAACGATTGAAGAGCGTTCAGAAACTAACCCGCTACGCATTAAAGCTGGCGGTGAAGCTGGCACTGTACCCGCGCTTGCAGTTATTGCTAACGCTATCATGGACGCTTTGTCTCCGTTTGGTATTGAACATTTTGACATGCCTTACACCGCTGATAAAATTTGGCATGCTATTAACGATAAATCACAGAATTGATCAGTTAAGTTTGATTTATTAATCCTAACTATTGTAATAATTTGCTACTACGTGTTTCGCTTCGGCAAAGAACAGCCAACGTTCAATAATTATTCCAACGGAACCTGATATAGCAGTGGTTATTAATAAAATATATGCTATGCGCTGAACACCTATACTAATAGCTATTAATAAAATTGGTAGAATAAATAAAAAGAAAATCGTTATTTTTCGTAACTTCCGTGAATGTTTTCGAGCAATTTTAAACCCCATTTCTCTCTGCAGATAGTTTTTTGAGGAGTGAGGATTCTCCAATACAGAAATCTTCCCGAGAGCCCCTAATCCAGTCGCTGTTCCAATGGTTGTATGATCTTTCCCATTATCAATAAGGTTCCAATATTTGATTTTAACAAAGGCTGCTGAACTAATAAAGATAAGGTTTATAACTAATAATTCCAATGATGATTGACCAAAAAAAACATCGACGGCATTTAAATAAAAGCAACCTGTTGTTAAGCTTAATAATAAAAAATTTGTTGGAACTATAGGAGTGTTCCATGCTGGTATTGCCCTAAGTGAAGCATAAATCATAGCAGTACAATATACTGTTAAGATAGAGCAAAATGAGGAAATTAATCCTGTTGCTGCATTTACACCGTTAGTTTGGCCAAAAATAATCCAATTTATAGCTAAGAGACAAGCTGGAATATATGTTAGTAGTGCCATTACACCCTCTCTGGATAACCAAGAGGAACGCCATTCTTTCAAAGCGCGCCACGCACGTTCTGGGTGACCTAAATGAAAAGTAGACGCTAATAATCCACAAGTAATTAAACCCAAAGATAATAAGAAAATTATTATTCCATAAGTTACATCATTGGATAAATACCCAAGAGCATTAAGTATGCCTATTAGAATGAGCATTCCATAGCCTACTCCTGAGGCAGTTGTAAAAAATATTACGGAATATGCTGGGTGCATTATAATTAATCCTCTAAAATTTTATCGATCCAGCCAAGAAAGCCACCTTCAGGTGAAGCATCCTCAAGTTCAGTCTTTTGGATTAACTCAGGTTTCATTTGACGAGTGCGCGGGGGTAAATATTTATTAATTGGCTGTGTTTTTTGCTCGGGCATTAGATCAAAACCACCACGCTCCCTGACTTTTTTTGATAGCTCAGATTCTGGATCGCCAAGATCTCCAAAGTGGCGTGCATTTGCTGGGCAGGTTGAGACGCATGCGGGTTGTCTGCTCTCTTCAGGTAAATTTTTATTATAAATTTTATCTATACATAATGTACATTTTTTCATTACTCCCTCATGGCTGTCATATTCTCGAGCACCGTAAGGGCAGGCCCAAGAGCATAATTTACAGCCAATACATAAGTCCTCGTCTACAAGAACAATTCCATCCTCGCTTCGTTTATAGGAAGCGCCAGTAGGGCAAACCGTAACGCATGGCGCATCCTCACAATGGAGGCATGACTTGGGAAAATATATAGTTTGCGCGTGTCCGTTTGTATGCTCGATTTCATAGCTATGAACTCGGTTAAACCAGACACCTGAAGGTTCTTCTCCGTAAGGGTTGGTGTCGGTTAAAGGGCCATGATAGCCTGAGGTATTCCATTCTTTGCAATTTACAGAGCAAGCGTGGCAGCCTACACAGACATCCAAATCAATTACCAGTCCGAGCTTACGTTCAGTATTTTTCGGCAGCGATGTCACTTATTCAGTCTCCGTGTTAACATTATATCCTATAATATTGGGGCGGACAGGCATCTTTGGCGGAAGTATAAGTTTGTCGAAATTAGGTTCACTGACAGATAGAGTATCTTCTTGAGTATTTGTTATTTTTTCAATTTTAACCCGAACATCAAACCAGGCAGCTTGTCCTGTTATAGGATCTGAATTTGAAAAGCTATAATTGTGTTTATTTCTGGGCAGGCTGTCATCGATTAGGTGGTTAAGTAAAAAACCCTCAGATGCCTCTTCCGCATTAGACTGAAGATTCCAACTACCCGAACGTTTACCAATAGCGTTCCATGTCCATACCGTCTTATTATTCAGTCCTAACATTATCTTAACCCGAACTTTAATTTTTCCTTTACGACTAGATACATAAACCCAATCACCATCATTGACAGATAATTGATTAGCCAACAACTTTGGGATGAAAAGCCGGTTTGAACCATGAATTTGTCTTAACCAAGCGTTTTGAGATCCCCACGAATGATACATTGCAGCTGGCCTTTGAGTTATAGCATGGATTATGAAACCATTTTCTTTATTTTCTGGTTCTTGCTCCAATGTCTCATACCAAATAGGCAAGGGATCAAAATATTTCTTAATGCGGTCCATGTGCGTTTTTGGTGGGATATGCTCTCCCAGACCTTGCCCAGCTAGTTTAAATTTTTGTTGGGGTTCACTATAAACATTAAAAATAACCGGGGTGGTATCTTTTATAAAGCCCATGTTGCAGGCGTATTCCAGATAATTTTTATTTGCATGACGAAAATAAGCTGCGTTGTCAGGGATCTTATCATACCAGAAACAACCATTTTTTATATAAGATTCTAGTTGGTTTGGATTTGGGGCTCCTTTCCCTTTTTCCAAGCCATCCATGCCTCTGAAACCTGCAAGGCTTCCAACTCCCGGGGTTCTCTCATGATTAATAATATAGTCCCGATAACCATCTGGGTACTTAACACTCTCATCTTCATTTATTAATCCAGGAAGTTTCAATCTTCCTCCCAAATCAATTAAGACGTCTTGAAATGGTCTTACATCGCGGTCAGGTTCTATTACCGGATGTCGGATAGCATCCGCTACTCCCTCTGCATCACTTATTGGGCGGTCCAGCGTGGATATACAATCCCAACGCTCAAAATAGGTCGTATCGGGAAAAATTAAATCTGCATAAGGCACTGTCTCTGAAAAAAAAGCATCTGAATAGATTATCTTGGGAATTACATATTCACCTGTATCTTGATTTTTTGTCGTTAACATCTCAATGGTTTCGGCCGTGTTCATCGAGGAATTCCAAGACATATTTGCCATGTACATGAATAGTACATCTATCTTGTAAGGATCTCCCCGGAACGCGTTAGTTATAACTGAATGCATCATTCCGTGAGCTGCCATTGGAGCATCCCATGAAAATGCTTTATCAATCCGTGCGGGGTTTCCCTCTTCGTCAACTAATAAATCTTCTGGCCCCTGTACAAACCCTAGATGGGGTCCAGGGAGAGGTGTGTTTGGGTTAACTTGATTAGGCCTTCCTGTCGGTTTAGGAAGTGAATTGAAACCCTTTGGGTAGGGGGCTTTGTATCTAAGTCCTCCTGGACAATCAATACTTCCAATAAGTATTTGAAGGAGATGAATTGCACGACACGTGTGAAAGCCATTTGAATGAGCAGAAATACCCCGCATTGCATGCATTGCAACGGGTCGACCAATCATCTGTGTATGTTTTTCACCTCGCCAATCAACCCATGGCTCGTTAATAATAATCTCTTCTTGGAAAGCGACAGTTGCAATTTCTTTTGCAATCCTGCTAATAACATTAACTTCAACACCGATCTTTCGTGCTACATTCCTTGGACTAAAGCTTTGATCTAAATACCTTTTTGCTAGTATTTGAAATACAGGTCTTACCTTTTTCCCATTTTCTAATGTATAAGCGCCTTTCATGGCTGGTTTAAGCCCAGGTGTTTTATGGGATAGTTCTTTATCCGTGCGGGAATCCCAGCATAGTTCTTCGCCATTTTCAGTGCGAGCAAAGAGGCCATCATCAGCTTCACCGGGATTATCAATAACTAGGTAGGGGGCGTTGGTATAGCGTATTAGATAATCTACATCTACTTTTCCTGCCCGTAAGAGTTCGTGAATTAAAGACATAACGAAAAGACCATCAGTGCCTGGAGTTATAGATATCCATTCATCAGCTATTGCTGAATATCCAGTTTGAACAGGATTAACTGATACATATTTTGCTCCTCGAGTTTTAAGTTTGCTTAATCCGATCTTGATTGGATTGCTATCATGGTCTTCTGCAACGCCAAACATAATAAAATACTTTGTTTTGTCCCAATCTGGTTCTGAAAACTCCCAAAAAGCACTCCCAAATGTATAAATTCCACCGGTTGCCATGTTTACCGAGCAAAAGCCGCCATGAGCGGCGTAGTTGGGTGTTCCAAACTGTTGCGCCCACCAACTGGTTAGAGCTTGGCTTTGATCTCGTCCTGTGAAAAAAGCAAGGCGTTTTGGATCATTAGCTCTAATTTCTGAAAGCCATGACGTTGCTATATTGAGAGCCTCATCCCATTCAATTTCTTCAAATTCCCCCGAGCCTCGTTCCCCTACACGGCGAAGGGGTTTTGAAAGGCGGGCAGGCGAATAATGTTGCATAATTCCAGCAGAACCTTTGGCGCACAAAACTCCTTTGTTAACAGGATGGTCTGGGTTGCCCTCGATGTAGCGAATTTTTCCATTAAGTAAATGCACTTTGATACCGCACCTGCAAGCACACATGTAACATGTTGTTGTTTCCACTTTTTCTGCCACGGTTGGTGATTTATCTATTTGGTGTTTTTGATCGGTCATGATTACTTTTGTTTATATGTTTTTTTTCGTGAATATGCATTTGGTAACGTTTTTTATTAATATACAAATTTTTTTTGTGGTTATTGTCCCCTTTTGATGACGTAGGTGAACACACCATCAACCTCTTTGCTGTCGACTAATTCGTGACCAGCAGTTTTACACAACATGTTCATATCATTTACTGTACTTGGATCAGTAGCATAAATGCGTAACGTCTCTCCCACGTCTATCTCTTGTAAAGCTTTCTTTGTCCTCAAAACAGGTATGGGGCAGTTCATGCCCTTCAGGTCTATTTCAGGTTCCATTCATTTTCCCTTGTTAAATTCACAAATACTCCCCTATTAAATTTTAACTTCGACATATACAGATATGATAGGTTTTAACTCTCGTCAAATGAAAGGTTGAACAACTGTTATAACCTATAGTTATGATATTTAATAATTTTAAATAAAAATAATAAGCAAACAATAGGAGATATATTCATAAAAGGAATACCATGATCTCATAAAAGTTAGACTAATCTATTAGATCCTTAAAAAATTACTTATTATTTTTTGAGAAATAAGAATAATGACACTTTTTCTAGAAATAAATTATCATTTATTTGTATTATTTCAACCTAAATTTAGCTTACTGTAATCTTAAAAATATAATTTGTTTTAGGAGCTTGGAAAGATCAAAATGTTGTTCGAGGCTAGTTTCTTCCTCTGCAAAGTTTATTTATTTTTTTATTATTCGTAATATATTGAGTGGACTAGAACTTGAGTATAGAATAAAGAGAAATTAGGTTTAACTATTATTTGGGCATGACAAAAAAAGATTGTTAAAGCGGTGATATGAAACCTATCTTATTTTATTTTATTCTAATAATCATGAATGCCAACGTATTTGCGGGCGAAATAGATCTATCTGCAGCAGATGCTGAATATGGTGAATACTTGTCCGGGGAATGCAAGACCTGTCATCACAAAAAAGGATTAAACAAGGGAATTCCAGCGATAAATAATTTGGAAATAAATACCTTTGTAAATATTATGCGAGCTTATAAGTCAAAAGAAGTAGAGAGCCAAGTTATGCAGATGATAGCCGGTAGCCTCAATGAAAATCAAATTCTTTCACTTGCAATTTATTTTAGCAAATTAAAATCTGAAAAATAAAAGCTAAGGTTTTATTTTTAAAAACCCATATAATTTAACTACAAAATAAATATGTAATTAAAAAATAAATATTGTAAAAATTTGTATTTTATTATATAATTTACGTAATATAAGAAAATATTTTTATATTTGTTTATTAGTGCGACATCCAATCGCCATTATAGGAGACAGTTCTATGTCTAACATTTCTAGACGTTCTTTTGTGACCCTCGTAACAGCGTCCTCAACCGCGCTTGCAATGCCATCTATAGCGTTTGGGGCAAAACCAAAAGTTGTAGTTATAGGAGGGGGTGCGGGTGGCGCTACAGCTGCTAAGTATATAGCGAAAGATTCTAGAGGTGCAATTGATGTTACGTTGATAGAGGCATCAAAGAGTTATTACTCTTGTTTTTATTCAAACCTCTATCTTGGTAACTTTCGAAGTTATGGTTCAATTGGCCATTCTTATGATAAGTTATCTTCTAACCATAATATTAATGTTGTACATGAATGGGCGTTGTCCGTTGATGCCACTGAAAAAAAAGTAAATTTAGGTTCTGGTGCTAGCTTGCCATATGATAAACTTGTGATTTCACCGGGTATAGATTTAAAGTATAATAGTATTAACGGTTATTCAGTTGAAGCTCAAACTCAGATGCCTCACGCGTGGAGGTCGGGAACGCAGGTCAAAGTTCTTAAAGATCAAGTTATGAATATGAAGAAAGGTGGTACTTTTGTATTAGTTGCACCGCCTAATCCATACAGATGTCCACCGGGACCCTACGAAAGGGTCTCAATGATAGCGCATCAATTTAAGAAAAATAATCCAACGGCCAAGATAGTTATTTTGGACACCAAGAAAAAATTCTCTAAACAAGGACTGTTCATGGAAGGTTGGCAAAGGCATTATCCAGGAATGATAGAATGGATTGATTCAGAAACACATGGTGGCATTAAAAAGATAGATGTTGCAAAGATGAGTTTTGAAACAGATCTCGATACATTTAAAGCTGATGCAGCATGTGTTATTCCTGCTCAAAAAGCAGGAAGGATAGCTATGACCTCGGAAGTTAATGACGGCGACTGGTGTCCTATTATAGGTTCATCAATGCAATCCCAAGCCGATAAAAATATATATGTTTTAGGTGATGCCTCTATCGCCAAATCTATGCCAAAGTCTGCTTTCTCGGCAAATAGTCAGGCAAAAGTCGCATCTAATCACATAAGGGGAAGTTTAATTGGTAGTAAGGTTTTTGAGCCGCGGTTCTCAAATACATGTTGGTCTTTAATCGCAGAAAATGATGGTGTGAAAGTAGGGGCAAGTTATAAAGCAGGCTCTAGTACAATAGATATTACTAGTAAGTTTGTATCAAAAACTGGTGAGGATGCTAAGATAAGGAAAGCGACATACCAGGAATCAATAGGTTGGTATGAGGGAATTACCTCTGATATGTTCTCTTAAAAATATATTTTTATATGCTTTAATTGTTCATTTTTTTTTAGAAACAATCATTGTTTTTGATATGTTATATTTTTGTTTATTGTCATCAATCCATTCAAAATCAAATACCCCTGTTTCTTTAACCTTGAACGGAAAAGCTATATAAGGATTTGTAGAAATTGACGGCTCTAATGTCATTCTAAAAATATCTCTACCATTAAATTTGACGTTGAAAGTATTTATTATTTGACGTGGAATTTTCTCACCTTTAGCATCCTTCATTCTTCCACTATGCATTGGATGACGTATGAGGGTTTTTATTTCAATAATTTCCCCGAACACTGTTTTTTTTGGAACTTTTACTCTAGGTTTTATTTTATTCATGTTCAGTCCCTTATTTAAACTCCACAGCCGCCAATTGTGACCTTAACTTTTTTCTTGGTCATTAAAAACTGGCCATTACTATTTTCTGATAGCAAATAAACATTCTGTGTTTTAGATAGTCTGATCTTAGTTGTTGCAGAACATGTGCCCATTTCTGGGGTGAAGAAAAATTTAGCGACATCAGGCGCTGGATTTTTTTCAGCAAAAATATATACGTGTTTGATATAATTGTCTGCAACCATTGGATTTTTTATTTCAAAACCTACCTTCACAATATTGCCATTTTCAGCAACTTCTGGAAGATTAAGTAGTATTTTATTTTCTACTTTGGCTGCACCTTTTGTTAAACTATAGATCCTGTCTTGTAATTGGTTAGGTTTAGAGAGTGTAAATGAAGGAGTAAGTATCGTTCCAGTTATTCCACCTATAAGGCATAAGGCGCGTCTTCTGGATATTTTACTCATTTTTTTTAATTTCATCTGATTCACTTTATCAAACTAAGATTTAAATTTCGAAAATTATATTATTAGGTAAATAATTCATATACTACTTAAATCAATAGACCAGCTATCAATAATTCTATTGTTCTACTATAGTTTCTAACGTTGGGTTGTATTATTTTATTCTGCATTTCTGTTGACTGTAAAATTAGAATTATAATGCACCTATACAAAAGTTTCTCTCATTAAATTTTTAGCGTTGTGTATTATTTATTTGCATGGCGCGCCGCAAGGCGCGCAAGATGGACCAGCATCTCCTGGTGCCGCTACTATACCTGATGTTTGGCTTGTTAAATGGTCAATAAAAATTAATCCAAAAATCAATGCAATAATTAAAAAATAAACAGTTTTTGGCGAAGAGAAAGAATTCATCAATGTTATCCGTTTTTGAAGCCAAAGTATGGGCGCATTTTTATTCCGATCCAACTCCCTGAGATAGCCATAACAAACCAGATCCAACCATGTAAACTACCCGATGCCGTGCCAGCTAAAAATGCTCCAATATTACAACCAAATGCCAAGCGAGCGCCAATACCCATTATTAAACCTCCAATCGCGGCTGCAAATAGTTGACCTCGTGCAGGCCAAAAAGTCTTTTTTAGTTGACCTGATACGCTTGCAACTATTCCTGCGCCAATAATCATTCCAACATCCATTACACTGCTTGTGTTCGCTAAAACAGACTCTTTTAACGCCTTACCTGGGCCGGACCATGTCCAGAAGGTGAATTCGGAAATAGGTACACCAAGACTATTAAAGAGTTTTGCTCCCCAAAGTGTGAAGCCAAATGTTATTCCCCAAGGGTGTCCTGAAAGTATAAAAATTGATACACATAGAAGCGCGATTATGAGAGTTCCCGTTATTAGACCTTTTGAAATAGTCTGTCCCCGGACTTTCCCCCAGATGTAAAAACTCGAGGCTGCTAGCCCCAATAACATAATATTAAAGATTGCTCGCCATCCTGTTGAGAGGTCTTTACCAATTATATATTGGTCGTATGAACCAACCGATAAGGCCCATGGAAGAATAAGTGACCCTATTACTGATCCAACAATAAAAAAAGGGAGCGCAATCATCATTCGGCCCGATCCAGCACCGAAGCTGAATAAAACGCCTGATCCACAGCCATTTGCTAATTGCATTCCTATTCCGAATATGAACGAACCTATAAAAAGCGATATTGAAATAGGTGCGAAAGACCCCGTGGCGTCAATACCCCAGAGTTCTGCTGGAATAAAGATAGCTGCACATAATGCTGCCAAACTAAAGTGTGCGACCAACGCAGTAGAATTACCATTTTCAAGAAAATTCCGCCAGCCTGAAGCAAAGCCATATTGAAAATATAAAAATAAACCTCCAGCGCAAATACCTAAACAAAGTAAGATTAATCCAGAAAATCCGCTATCTAGAGAAATAAGGCCAGCAACGACAAATAAAATTCCAGTGTAAAAAATAGTACCAAATAGTTCAATATTTGACCGATCAGGAACCTTGTTCATCGCTGCCTCTTAAGAATTAAAATAAAACTATTATCGAAAGTACGGACGAAAATCTATCCAAATATTTCTGAGAAAAATGATTTTATCTTATATAGATTTGACTGATTATGATCTACTTTTCGGCTTGCATCGGCCGTCCATTCCACCATACTTCCATCATAAAGTTTAACATTTTTATTTCCCAGCACTTCTGATAGTGCAAACCAATTAGTTGCCGCCCAATGCCCAGTGTTGCAGTATGATATAACTGGTTTGGAAGTTACCTCGCTAAAAAGATCATTCAACTCAGTTTTGTTCTTAAGTTGATTTGATGCGGGATTATAAGTCTTGGCCTGAGAAATTAATTGGGCTCCTGGGATATGTCCGAAACGTTCTGCTTTTTTATGCTTTTTCTCGCCGATAAACTGTTCTTTGTTCCTACCATCAAGCAGGATGATGTCACTTTTTGCGCCAGAGACTTTTGCAACGTCAGCAGTAGAAGCATAGAGTGATGCATTAAATTTAGCTGTGAAATTACCTCGTATATTTTTTTTTGTGTTTCCCTTAGATATCAAAGAGGGATATTTCTTCAACCATAATTTGTAGCCACCATCTAGAATTGAAACTTTAGCATGTCCAAAAACCTTAAATGTCCAATAAGCACGAGCAGAAGAACCAAAATCAGTTGAATTCTCTCCCGCTGGTATTAAAACAACATGGCTGCTATTAGAGACACCAAGTTTTTCAGCTAAATTTTCAAATTCCTTTTGAGTTGGAAGAAGTCCAACCACACCTTTTCTCTTCGTTCGCCATCCATCTTTCAAATAATCAGAATGAATAGATCCTGGTATGTGACCTAATTGGAATGTTTTAAAAGAACCCCCATCAATTTTATTGCGAAGGTCGATCATCACTAGGGCATCATTTTGTAAGTTTTTCTTTAGCCAAGTAGTGTCTACTAAAGGCCGCGCATGTGCACTAATACTTGTAAATATTAAGAGCGTTATGGATACAGCATATACTTGTATTTGTTTCATTTTAATCTCCTTGAATTCAGTTTAATACACTATGTAATGTATAATTTATATATATACAATATAATAATATAAATATAAATTAATTACAAATATTTAGTGTATTATATATTTATGTTATGTGTTGGCTTATTAAGTTGAAAATTTTATTGCTAACAATA
>ENA-UOXV01003053-UOXV01003053.1-marine-metagenome-genome-assembly--contig:-NODE-3053-length-21016-cov-6.119412_pt1 | contig 21016 bp, 31 predicted proteins | sample MGYA00238165_ERZ766961 | MGnify/ENA primary metagenome ERZ766961 (study PRJEB28924, sample SAMN03173240) | marine metagenome | biome: Marine; feature: Water; material: Subsurface seawater | place: North...
TGTGTGTGTGTGTGTGTGTGTGTGTGTGTGTGTGTGTGTGTGTGTGTGTGTGTCAGAAGGGGGGCTGCGCCGCAGCAGGGGCTGTCGTTGCTTTCGAAGAGTAGGGAAATGAAGGTGACGGAAAATCGAGCACCTTCACGGTCCTCCTCGCTTGAAGGATGCTGCTCCGCCTCTCGCCGCTCGAGATCCTCCTCACGCTTAATCTCTTCCAGCTCCTCCAAGCTCTCCGTGTCATAGCTGAAATCTGGGGCCTCAGCGACAGAGATCGTCAGCGAGCATGCAGCAGCATTCGTCGCTACGCGCATGGAGATTCTGGTAGATTCTTAGGTCACAAGAGTGCAAATAGAAACATCAGAGCGGCGTGGGGTCCACCTCGAAAGGTTCCATTCACACCCCGGTCCGGGAACGTTCCATTCACGCCCTGGTCCGATGCTGAATCCAGCGACGAAGAAGGCTCGGAACTGAAATCCTCGTCTTCAGTGCCGTTGCTGGAGTCCCCACCACGGAGACCAAGCAAAATGCAGCAGGATGAGGATGATGCCTCGCCGTCGGCTTTGGTGCCCACGTGGGTAAAGAATCGATGACGTCCTGAGCCCGATCCGCGTGAGCCTCCTAAACACGTGTTGCACAACAATCTGCTAGGGGTCCATGAGCTGCCACGACACACGTAGCCTGGGATCGTAGAGATTTTGTGAACAGAAGTTCCTGCGTGATGCTCGATAGCCACAGATTCGAATGCTAGTACAACACTGAGCGCCGCGAAGCCCCAGCCATGCGCTGCCCTGCTTGCCATAGTGCGCTGCGGGCGCACCGCAATCGCAGGTCCTCGACCCGATGCGTTAAACGCGAACTAGCCGGTTTTCGATGGATATTTTCGACAGCATGCAGCACGGAGGCAAGCCAACACCCGCCTGACACCTCACGTAGGACGAATCCTGGTTCCTACGCGATCCGCCTGTTGCATCGATGTCATCCGCGATCGCGCACCCAATCCTGGCGGTTACCGAGGCGGGCCCGATATTCACCGACAAACCTTCCCCACACAATTTGCGCTGAGCAACGTGGTGGCCGCCGCCACGTTCCTGCTGAAGGATCAATGGCAATGCCGCGTTGATATGAAATACCAACGATCGTAGGGTTGGCAGGTTGTACCAACGCAGCAGCGTTGACCGGTTGGCCCGACTACGAACAGTCTTTCAGAAAAAGTCGCCCCACCCATGGCTGAGACATGGAGCGCGAGAGCTGTTCTTGCCCTCCTGCGCGAAGCAAAACTTGCATTCTTGTTCACGCTGCTGCTGATCTGGATGCCGTCGCTGGTTGAACCACTACCTCAACATCGATTCGCGCATGCACGAGGGGCATGGTACGCAAGGCAGGTCACATGCAAGGATGATCGACACACACCTGCATTTCTTTCTCGATTGAGAGGGGGTGAAGGTGTGATTCTATCTCCAGCTCACTCTAGTGACGGCGGAATCTCTTTTCTGTAACCATTTGACCGGCGTTGCTGGTCATTGAAGCTCCCAAACGCTTAACGAACCATCCTTCGAGTGCAGGGGCAGACAGGCTTGAGGCTGCAGAGGCCGAGTCAGTGGAGGCAGCCATCCGGGGACTCATGGGCGCCAAAAATGTCCCGGCTGGCTTCATGGAGGTCATCTTTCCCTGAGAATACCCAAAACATTAGGAAGTCCTCCCCCTCCATCATTTGCCTGGCGGACACCCTCGCCGCTGCAAGAACTCAATTCCTTCGCGTCGTGGGCAGGCGCTGCGGGACGGTCGCGCCACCGTACAGCACCTAAACCGCTACAAGGCCCTTAATCGCCGCTCGCTCACACGTCTATGCCTTGGAATTCCGCTGCTCCGTGATCGCATGCTGGCGGACGTGCGTTCCCCCGCCCTCATACCTGCAACCTTGCGCAGCTGCCCGGCAGTGTGCTTCGCAGGCGTTTCTACAGCTGTGGGGTGTTGCTCTTCCTGTGCTTGATGCTGGGTGTAAATGCATGCAGGAACGCTTTCTGAGCAAATTTGCAATGGAAATGGCGATCGGGATGGCGCTGCAGGGCGCAGCAGAGTACTCATTTCGCCAGGAAAGCTTTTGTCAGGAACTCGACCTCGTCCTCTCCGGAATGCTCTCAACGGTCGTCTCCACGACCGGCTACATGCTGATGTCAGCACCAGTCGTCTTCATCCACCCACGCATCACTCTGCGCAATCCCACGTGGTCGGAGTTCCTTGCTACTTGTCCGGCCAATGCCTTCCAGAAAGTGCGCGCGGGCGACCCACCATTCTCCATCACGCAGCGGGTGACTCGCACGCGCCCCGCACCCTGAGCCTCGTGCTCTGCAACATCGCCACAGCCAGTACTAGCACCAGCGCCTCTGCGCTGTGCCTGAATACCTCGCTCCCGCCGGCACAAGCAGGCCGTGGCTCGACCTCAGCTGCGTGCCCTTGCGCTTTATGAACAGAAGGCGCTGACTGCAGAGCGCGATTCGACAGGCGGCGCGGTTGATTGATCGGGCGGGTCCTCTCTTTGTCGTCGGCTTCTGCTCCTGCGCAGCAGCCTACCTCATCTCCACCGGCTCGCTGCTCGCGCGTCTCGCGGCGAAGCGGTGCGCCCGCTCGCCCCCTTAACCACAGCGCCGATGCGGGCCATAAACCACAGCGCCGATGCGGGCTGTGGTTTGCCATTCCCGCTTCTGATCGCATACCACGGTGCATCTCACTGTTCGGCACTGTGCAAGCAGATGGCGGCAACGCAATGCGCCTCCGCCGACGCCGCGACTCGGTTCATCAAGCAAACGGCTGCTGAAAAGTGACTGGCAGAAAGACTACGTGCAGGTAGGCGAGCCGCGCTTGGACAGTGCGCGGGCAGGCGAGAGGCGCAGGCGCCCTAACGTCTCGTTTTCTCAGGTGACGCAGGCTTCATCGTCGCCCTGGAGGCAGCTTCGCTCTCAGAACCCGCGCGGGCAATCTGCGGGAGGCGCGCAGCGCGGACAATCTGCAGGAGACTCTGGCGCCTCTGGCAGCCCTGGTGCGAGATCGCTCACGCCCGTGCGGATGGACTACGCCCTCAAGGCGGGCACCGGTCCGCTTGTTGGGGGGACGGTCCCGGTGGATCGCACGCCGCGATCAACGGCACGGCAGATCGGCGCGCGGGGCATTTCGCTCAGCGAGCCGGTCGAACGCCTGCCGACTTCCGTCACGTTTGACAGGTTTAGGCCGTCCGCTCCCCAAAGCAACCTGGGCGCGTGCCGCCCCGATGCTAGGCCGCCGACGCCGATGCAAGTGTGCCCTAACGGCCCGAGTGCAGCGGCTTGGCGGTGCAAGAGAGCGCGCAGCTGGCCGACTCGCCCACTCGTGCCCCGCTGTCGGCGCGCCAGGTTGCCCCAGCACAGGTCGACTCGGTTGTAAAGATCTCCTTCATCACTGTGCAGTCGTTCGCATTCGGGAACTTCAATAACCTCCAAAATGTACTGTATCTCTCAGTTGCACGCTAGTGCCCACACCCAAACGCCCCGCAGGAACCTTCCCTGCGCCGGAGCGCCACAATCACGGTCGCCGTCGCACTGGGCGAACGCCTCCGCGGAACGTACCGCCCCGCCGAGGCCCCCGCTGCCGAGCCATGCCTAGGCACTGACTGCGCTGCCTTGGCCCGCGCGACCCAGGAGCCCTATGGAGCTCATGCACACGCCAGGCATCATTATCCCAGGCGTGCGGCGTGCTCGCGTCGCCCGGTCGCCAACCGTCGTTATCGGTGCCGGATCCATGCTGCGACCGTCTCCTACCCTCTCGTTCCTCAAGCCAAGTTCGCTTGGGGAGGATGGAGACCCAGGTTGAAACCCAGAAATGATCAACCATCATTCCACGATTGTGCACCAAATGCACCCGCGGAACCCTCAGCCCAGCCCTATATTCGTGTTTCAGCCCTATATTCGTGTTTGACCCGAACACAACTCCGCAGAGGCGGTGCTGTCGCCACTTTCCGTCATGCTCAAGGTAACCAGAGGAGAAAACACGAGGAGGGTCTGGCGATGCGTTGCAACAGCGCGGAGCTAACTGGGAGATTTCAGCCAGAATCCTCCGTCCTTTTTGTTTCCTGCTCCGCTGGCATTGAACCCTCCTTGATACAACAGGTCTCAGTCGCATGTGGAGCGTACTGCGCATTTTTCTCCAACCTGCGTGGGCAATTTGTGGCCGGCGTGCTTGAAGGAAAAAAACTTTTCCTGTCCTGCAACCATTTCCCACCCTGCGATCTCATCCTTTACGCTGTGCATCTTATCTGTCCGCCGTTTTCCTTTTCGCAGGGCGCGTTCTAGAGGTGTTCCTGCGAGCGCACCCGCAGCTCCTCGCAGTTGCAACATTCGCCGTGCACGCCGGGTCCATCTACGCGAGGCGTGCATCCCCCCCCGCTGTCCTTCCAACCGCCGACAACCTCCATGCACCTGACTCGTGCGAACACGGCTGACACGCGCGCTGACGTGATGCGAGCACAGCTGCTTCACCCTCGCGATGCTGTGCCATCTCTACGCAACGTGGCTCTCGATTGACCCGCTCGAACAAGAACTTGGACAGCTGGGCTTTGACGGCGGTGCACGAGCGGAGGCAGACAGTCCCGAGGAAAGCGGGTATCTACTTAGGGTGGACGCCAGCCAGAACGAGGGCAGACAGAACGAGGCCGGTACCTTGTAGGCTGCTGCGGGGGGCCGTCACTGGCCACGTGCGAGGTTTGGGGGAACGGCGGCATGCAGCGACCATCGGGCTTGTAAATGCAATACTCACAAAAAACTACCATTGTCACCATGCCCAGGGAACTGAATCTTAAACGGCAACCCCGATCATGACCTGGCCGTGACAACTTAAGCTTCGAATGACATCTGCTTGTGTCCCCAGCCCAGAGCTTCCTTGTGCGAGTCGAAGAGGTCCTGAACGAGAGTACCAGCAAAAGTTGATGAGTCTCCGCGACGCCTGCGCTAACAAAAGGAGCGACACAAGCACTCCGGCCGTGTCATGGACTGGAGGGCGCTGTCACCTGCATCGCGTCCAGGAGTTGCTTGTGCACCCGATCCACGTCCGCCGGCGTGATGTCTTTCTCCTCCTATGCACGCATAAACGGTGAGGGGTGACCAGCAGACACAAAAACATATGTGCGCGGGCATGAGCGCAGGCACGGGCGCCACCATCTTCTCAACGCGGATTGGACGGCCGAAGAGGAGCGTGATGTTAGTACGGCGGGGGATGTTGAGAAACATGCGTCCCCAGAAAAAGAAGATTGCCGCCTGCACCATTGTTGGAAACACTTCATATGCAAACCCGCGCACGATGTTGTGCAATATCGCGTATGGTAGATCCTTGCTGCAAATGCGCTATGCGTCTTCCGTTTCGGGTCCTTGCTCCTAAACGGAAGACGCATGGCACCGTCCTTGCACGGTCCCGTAAGTGAGCGGGGACGGACCTGAAGTTTGCGCGAAAGCCACTCCATCGCGCCAAAACGGTCGAAAATAGCCGTGAAAGCCTCTGTGTTTCCTACGGAGTACGCAGGGATCACGGGATGTCCTGTGCGCAGGCAGAATTTCGCGACTCCCTTGCGCTCCTTGATGAAAAAGACCTCCTTCTCGCGCGAGCACTTGAAGATGCCGGCAATACCATCAGGCACAATTCCAACGCACGTTCCCGACTCAAGTTGACGCGCGAGGTTATCCGGTTTTACATCCGTCATCCCATACATGCACATAAAGCGCAGGAAAGGTGTGTTGTGCACCGAGGTCGCGGTGCCCCCTACGAACTTGCGCCCAACGACAGTGTTGATGGCCGGCACAGACAACACGTTTGCAAAAGGAACCACACCGTGCGGTCCGGCCGCACCGAGCCAAGCCGGACAAGCTCTTGCCTCTTCCATGGCATCGTCAGTCCACATGATTCGATACGAGAAATACTTGTACATCCAACCGTTGACTTTCGCCCTGCACATGTAGTGTACCCATGCTTCTGATGTGGGGAGCGGGTGGTGACAGAGCACCGCCCACGCAACGCAAGTGTATCCAACCTGTCCGGCAGCCCCCCCTCCAAACTGTCAGATATCGGGCGGGCTGGGCCGCAGCGCTTTCCTTCGCAGGCTTTCGCGGCCCTCAAAACAGAAAGAGGAAAACTGGGAGTGTACCATGCTCCATGACCCGAACGCCGCGACAATGAAAGACCAATATACAAGCCCGAAGATGCCTCCACACCTGTGGTGTGGCAGGTTCAGCAACATCTCATATTGCAACTTCTCAAACTCCTGCAACTTCTCAAACTCCCAACTCACGCCGCGAGCGGGACATCAGGCGGCACAGAAGCGCTCGCAACAAAACTCAATAGTGAGGGTGTGAACTGACCAGACGGCCGTGATAGCCATCACCGCAATTTCTTCGAGGAATGAGATGGACGCTTTGCCCGTGAGCGAGTCCTTGGCAAATCCCCCTGGTGCGCTCTTGACGAGCCCGGCAACCACTTTCTTCCGCTCTTCTTCTGGCAATTCCATGGCGGCATGAGGAATGTTGAAGAGCTCGAGACAGTGCGCCGTACGACCAGCCATGCGCTTGCACGCCGAAGAGCTCGTTCCCGCTACCATCACGGGAAGGACAGACGACCGCTCAGTCAATCCGACTGCTCACAAAATAAACCCTGTGCGGCACTGAATAGACGCCGTGTGTCCCCAGCGGAAATAACCTGTTTTAGGCTCTAACAGGTTATTGAGTCCCGGGACTCCCCGGTTCCCCATGCTAGCGAGGTGGGGTGTGGAACACGCCCTGTCTCGGCGGGAATGCGTGGTGCGAGGCGCCAGAATGGGGCTCAAGCCACTGATCCAGCCGCTTGTACCCTAAGTTGCCTGTTGAGGGCGCCAGGAAGCGCTGGTGACATAGCCACACGCACACGGTTCAGAAAGGATGGGTAGCTCGAACATCGCTATTTTGCTCGCTGCAGCTTTGATGAGCACTGTGGAGTCGTGTAAGGATACCTCGCACCATAATTTGTCAGTTGACCCGACCCTGCCGAGGAGAGACTCGAGCCGCCAAGATTGCAATGCACTCACGTCGCGCAGCTTCTCCCTGTTGCTTCGGTTGCGAGGCGGGGATGAAATGGGTTCCGGTCCGGGGCAATCGACGTCAGCTTCCCCAGGAGAAACGATCCGCCTCTCGCCTGGTGATGTCGGCATCGGCGGTCTTTTTGGAGGCGAGGCAGGAGGCGACTTGCATGCACTTGCCCAGCGAGCGCTTGGACGCAGGTTCAAGCCGCCCTGGCCACAGAGTGCAGCACCTGAGGCACCAACCGCAGGTGCAGCAACTGGGCAATCGTACCTCCGCGATGGTGTGAAAACGCTGCGCCCATCGCAGGCTGGCGTCTAGCGGCCGCGTCAGCACCGTCTTTCCCTTTGTGTCGGACGCGGCGGCAATGCAGGCAGCAACGTCGCCCGACGCACCGAGCCATTCTATTTCTTCCCCTTCAATGCAAGAGCCCGATGAGGTAGCCATCTCTCGACCCCCTACCCCCCGAAGCTGTGCAAGCAACCCGTTCCGCGCGCGTTGGCGGCGTCAGGCACCTTGAGCTGCCGACTGCATCTCGCTCCGGAGCGCAGGACAGCAACGGAGACCCCGGGGACCCGGATAGCGACGGCGCACGCTTCGAAGGGTTCCGTCCTCCGTCACCGGTGCCGCGCGAACAAGGGGGGCGGCTCGGGGACGGTGGCTCGGGGGACAAGGTCCGTTCTTCGTGCCGTGCCGGATGAGCTACTCACGCGCGTGCTGACGAGGAATGCTTCGTATGGTTCAACAGGACAATCTCATTGCTCGCGCCGTGGCGTCATCGGTCAGAGTGCTGCGCCTTCGCAAGTTTGCAGCCAAGGTGCGCGCCTGGCTTCGAGGAGCTTAGCTGTTGTAGCTCGCGGGCTGACACGCAGCATGCTGTTTTGTTTGTAACACAAGGAGTGGAGGTAGGAACCTGTGGGATCGCCCTTCGCAGGACGGGACAAAACACAGTGCCGCAAGAGGAAAATGCACGCTGGTGTCCCGCGGGCGATCTGGAAACAGGTTCTGCACCGGCAGCACTGCGTATGGGTCGACCCGGTGACCAAGCAGGGGTGCGAAACTGAGCCGATGTTTGGCGACGTGCGCGAGGGTGCCGCACGATATTGCAAGGCGCACAAACGTGCAGAACACCTGGACGTTCGCTCGCCGAGGTGCAAGTTTGTCGGCTGCCAGAAGCACCCAATCTTCGGCGATCCGGTCGTCAGGGTTCCGCTCTTCTGCTCTGACCACCGCTACAAGGTGAGTTGTATTGCCAAGCTACCAGCCCGCTCGCTGACCCTCCCTTACATCAACGCCCCATGCATGCGGCAGCGCCCTGCATTGTGCCTGCACTCGGCAACAGCCAACGCTGCCAGCTCTCCCCTGTCAGGCGCACGTGGACTGCATGAATCGCCGCTGCACCTCGCCAGAAGGCTGTACTCGCCAGGCAAGCTTCGGTCCAGAGGGCGCGCGCGCCGCGTCGTTCTGCATGGCCCACAAGGCCCCGTCGCACGTCAATGTGCGGACGCCGCGATGCGTCGCGGCCAACTGCACTCGCCAGCGCACATTCGGCCCGATCGGGGCGCAGCCACTCTTCTGTGCATCGCACCGCAACGCAACGCACGTGAACCTCGTATCGCGCGTGTGCCGGCATCCCCACGGCTGCCGCAAGATCCCGTCGTTCGGCGAGCCTGGCGACGCAGCTGTGCTCTTCTGCGCGGAGCATTGCGACAGCCACCACATCAACCTCCGCAAGCTGCGGACGCGCCAGCCTGCGGAGACTCTGCGCCGCTGCGAGCACCTAGGCTGCAAGGTGGGCGCCCGGGTCGGGCAGGACGCCGCGCGTTCAGCGTCAGGCCGCAGCCATCCTCTGCTGCGCGCGTGATCTTGACCTTTCGACGTCCGATGGCGCCTTTCGGGCTGACCTTGGCGACCGACGGTCGGAGCAGGTCAAGGCCTCTTTCGGACCAGCTGGCGCTCGCGTGCCGACCCACTGCCGCTCTCACCGGGTGATTCCTCCGCCCGGCGCAGAGCGTGCCGCGCGATGTGTGCCCTGCTGACGCGAGGAGCGTGCTGCCGCGGGGTGGTTGCGCAGAAAGGAGGTGCGGTCGACCTCGCCAATCGTCGGTGCCAGGGAGCAGGATGCGAGCGGCGCGCCATCTACGGGCGACCGCGAGAAGGAGCCTGTGCTCCCGCGCAGGTGGCGCCTGGGACGAGCGCTGGACCAGGCGTGATGGGCAGTGGGAAGGGGCGAGAGCGAGGGCTGCGGGACCAGGAGGCGTCTACTGAGTTGCGTACGGGGCCGCGGTTCTGCTCTAAGCACAAGCGGGAGACTGACGTGGATCTAGTCAACACCCGGTGCCGAGAGCCGGGCTGCGGCAAGCACCCGTCATATGGCGAGGCGTCCTGGAGCCCCGACGGCGCTGGGCGCAAGACCTTGTACCCGCCCAGCCCGCGCAAAAGCTTGTTGTGCAAGTTTCTCCCGCGCACGCTGCCCGATCATCCGCTTTGCTCACGTGGGCTTGCTCACGCGTCTTCTTTTTGCATGCGTGCTTGAGCGGGAGTTGACGCGGGAGCGGGTGCGCGCGTCCGCAGCAAGCTGCTTTTCTGCGCGCGACACAGGGCGCCGCAGCATTGCACGCTGAAGGAGCACCGCCAAAATGCAGCATAGACGGGAGCTTGCGCGCTCTTCAGCCGGCGTGCGAATGCAGCGATTGCCTCTTCGTTATAACGGCATTTGTTCATGAAAAGGAAGCCTTAATTGCATGGCGCCCTTCACTTCACTGCTCACTTCCCTTGCCGCCTTACTGAGGCTTGAAAGAACCTGTCGAAATCTGCGTCAGCCAGGCAATCGGGTGGGCGTCGCCCCCTGTCTTGGAAGCGCTGGCCTCGAGGGTCGCCGCGGTGTTCTCCGTGGCCGCCTGAAGAAGGTCCTCGATCCTGTCTAGTCGAGTCTGCAATTCGAGAACAGCGTCCCCCAGGGTGAGCTCCTCCGGTTCGTCGATCTCTGGCGGAGGCGCCAGCACGTCATCCCCAGCCTCTTGCAGCTTTGAGGCTCCGTCACCCGCGCCATCACCCTCCGCAACAGCCTCGCCATTCTCATCCTCGATGTTGATCGTGAGCTGCCCAACGATGCCCATGCCCCGCCGTCATTACACAGCAGCCGCCTGGAGCCACCCGACTCGCAATTCGTGTCACGTTGTGGGGTAAGATAATGAGATGGAAACAGGGGAGACCTCCTGGTCACCATGCGACTTGCAGCACGGGCAGAACGGCATGATGCAGGCAACCAAGTGCTCAAGGAACCCGATTGCAAGACCTGCCAGCCGCAATGGCTCGATTTCAGCGCGGAGCGGAAAGCAGCCGCGGGTGAATCAGAACCAGGGTCGATCGCTAACGGAGACGCACCTCCACCAGCGATGAAACTGACAATCATAAGCAGCCCCTGGATGTGCACTATGCCGAGAATCGGAAGGTCGACGGCCGTTGAAGCGCACACACGTTCATCAGTGATGAACTTGTCCTCCAAAAGGTCGATGCTGCCCCGCTCCTTCAAGTACTGCTTTCCGCAGCGCATGCTGATGTGAGGGACTCTCGAGCACACATTTTTGTTGCAAGCATTTGCGGGCATGCAGGTAGCGCGGGATGACCTGAGTTGCCTGGGAAAATGCCATGAAGTCGGTGTTGGTCGAGCGGGGGAAGACAAGCGCATAGCCGAAGGAGCTGAAAAGTTCGCCGGTCATGGACAGCGTTCCCGCTACTTCCGTGTACTCAAAGCCATTTTTCTCGCACGACTTCTTCGACGTATACGCAAGGCTCGAGCAGACACCGCCTGCTTCGCCGCACATACCGTTCTGGTCGAACTTTTTTCCTAGCCGCCATTTCACCACTGGCTCGTCGTAGAAGGTTGCGTCAGCCTCACCCTTGTAGACTTTCAACATGCAATCCATCGGCGAATCGCCCATCACCCTGTTGAAGACGATGCCCTGGTTTATTCCTGCTTCGAGGTCTAGAAAGGCATTGGTGGACGCTGTGGAATAGCAGATCTTGTGGTCGGCGTTGAATTTCTTTGAATCGCGGTCGACGAAGTCGGAAAAGTCGTCGACCTTGAACGCCAACTGTACATTTTGCAGCACTGAGTTGAGGTTACCCGTGTACACAGCGATTAGAAGTAGTGTGAAGAAGAGCTGCGCCATCGTGAGTGTGCGCCCAGCGTGCGTCGTGGCCTGCTTGTCAGCAACCCCAAGGACAATCGTCATAGACCAGTACATAGCGTCGAAAAGCCTCGTACCAAAACCGGTCGGCATCTGAGGATTGGTCCCGTAGCCTTCCACGTAGATGAACGCAAGTCCCACCGCGATGATCTTCGCAACAGGCCACGCTTACTCAGCTCAGGCCTTCACCCCGCCGGTGCATGCGCTTAGCAATGAGCAGATGCGGTGAGGGTTGCATGGTGGACGCGGACCTCGGCAATCACGACGACCCAGAGTTGATACGTGAAAGGGCCCGCCCATGACATGAAGATAGGTTCAACCTCCTGCGACATGACGACAAGGCGGAACCCCTTTTCCATGTACGGCTGCGCAGCGAATAGAGGCCTCACGACACCAGAAAGTCGCGAGAGGGCAAGCGCATCACGCGTAGAGGGCGGCGGACACAAGTCTAGGGGGAGACATACCTGTGTTGGAAAGTACTTGTCGAGGAGCTTCTCCGAGATCTTGTGCGCACCCGCAGAGAGGCACTTGTTTGCGTCCGCACACAGATCCGATCCCTTCACCAAATAAGTGTCGTCCACAGAGCTGAGCATCTCAAGCGCCGACGCCGAACTAGCTGCGACTTGTTTATCGCACGTCGCGTTCGCAGTCCACCCCTGCGTTGTGCACGGGTAATAGTACTTGAATTTCACTCCCATTTCGTCCGAGAGTTGCCCAAGAAAGTCAATCGTGATGCCAGAGATGCCGCCATTCTCGGGCGTCCGCGTCTGGTTCCTATTGCCTGGATCAGATGTCTCATCGCCCCCAGCAGAGGCCTCACGATCATCGATGTTCACAAATGGCGGAACATGGTACAGCACGACATTGTACGTGTAATTCTGGAACTCAGTCGAAGGAGCCCCAACGCTCTCTGGCGAATTCCAGACCATGAAGCTGCACAGCCGAACGAAAAATTCTATGCTTAGGCGAGATTGTGTGAAACACATTAGTGTGCATCTTTGCGAACAACTGTATACGCGAACCGCTCTCTCCTGTTCACGCGTGTCCTCGCAGGAGGGATCTCTCACTTGACACGATCGAAAAGGAGCTTGTAGTGCTCTGCATCCATGTGCGATGCATGTTCCTTAAAGCGATGCCTCAGAGTATTAAATTCTTTCTCTGACATCTTCGCTTCCCCTGCAAGCCGGCCCCTTCCCATGTCACTCCAGGCCGGCCTCGTGGATCGTGGTTGCCATGCGCTCAGGAAAGCTCCGGGAGAACACAACTTCGCAGCGCTCAAATCCCGTGCACCGGACAGAGCCGACCGCACAGTGCCAGGCGGTTTGGTCCAGCATGCCTACTGAAAGATTAATGCCCGAAAATGCAAGATCACCCTAGACGCAAAGTGCAGGCATACCAAAGCCTCAAGTGGGGCAGATCGGCGCTTCGCGAGCGGACACATCACCCGGTGTCAGCGACGAGAAAACAACCGCCGCCAACACTATGACCACCCAAACCTGCCAGTTGCAAACTAGCTCAGATCACCGTATAGAGATGAGGAAGCACCAGCGCAGCTCATTCAGGTGCGAATCGCCAAGAGGCGGAAGGACAGACAAGTCCCTTCATTTCTGGCTACAGAAGTGGATTCCCACCGGGCGCCGTCCCGCCGGCATCGGAGCCCCTGTGACCGACATGATGGACTGCGAGAACCCGCAATGTCTTTCGCCTGCCGTAAAAGCGCCACGAGCTCTTGCCCTCCCCGCCCAGGAGAAGCCTCCTCCCTTCGGCTTCCCAGGTTAGGTGAGAGGAAACGAGTAGACTAAACCAAAGGAAGGCTCCAGAGGACAGCCACTTTATCGGGGGCATCTTTCTCAACAGCAGTTAATAACAGGCAGGCCTGGGTCCGACGCAAGGTTGGCGCCCTCGCTGGCCTGGGAAAGTTCTTGGTTGGTGAGCGAGGCAGGGCGTTGAACCTAGACAATGACAAGTGAGGGCAGAAGACGTGTGCACCGGGCACTGGATGCGAACTTTGACGAGTTCAACATCAACCCGCCGCTTCTCACGTAACTGCCCATGCATTTCTCTTGTTTCCGAAAGAAGTGGGCTCGAGGAGTCTGAGGAGCGCGCAACAGCACGACAGATTCTGACCATGCTCTGTTCCTGATATACATACTTGCGCGGCATGGCAGGTCCCCACGTTCTTTAGAAGCATGCCTCCGTCAGGGCATCGACGCAGAGGAGCTTGTCTTCCGGTCGGCGTACCTCCTCCCCCCCCAACTTCGCACTGGCCTCCCGTGTTGCTTTTGCAAACCATTTCATAGGGGTGGGCTAATTCATCAATGACACGCTAGCCCCCAATGAAGTGGAGTGTTGGGTTTTGACTTGACTGTGGCAGGTACGAGGACTCGTTCTTCGAGAAGGGGGTGACGCCTGATGTACAGGAAATCCGGTGGAACCACTACGAAAACAAGCGCCTCGAAAAACTCGCAATGGTTCGAGAGGAGCGGGAAAATTTGATCAACATGGGTTGGAACCCGACGACGACGCGGGCAACCACAGCAACAAGCGATGCGGAGAAACAAGTCGGTTTCAGTCCAGAATTTCATTCTTTAGCTGGTTCCCCAGGTGCTGAGGGGCAGCACTGACACCAACCACACCATCGGTGTTCAGATGTCGGAAGGTGGTCAGCAGCAGCAATCGTCGGCGGCGATGAAAGAGCAGCGAGCGATGGAGAGCATCAAGGTGCGGCGACAGCAGGAGCTTGAGCAAATGGTCGCATACGAGCTTAAGCTCACAGAGGTGGCTGCGGAGCAGCAGCGTCAGGCTGAGATTGAGCGACGAAAACAATTAGCGGCACAGAAGGAACGGCAAAAGCGACAAAAGATGTGGGAAGAGATGCAACGGCAGAAAGAGGTCGAAAAGGCCAAAGAGGAGGCGCGGCAAGATCGCCTCCGTAAGAAACTCGCTGCTGAAGAGTTTGCTCGGGAGAAGGCGCGCAAGGAGGAAGAGGAACATGAGGAGAAGATACGCATGCGGCAAGCGCGCGAACGCGAAATTGCTGCGCGGGAAGCACGCGAGAATCACCGCCGCCAGACAGAGGCTCTTGCAGCGCAGCAGCAGAGGCAAGTCGAGACCAAGCGTGAGCAGATGGCAGCAAAGGACGAAATTCGGCGCGCGGAGCGTGAGGCGCGCCAGCTCGAAATGATGGTGCGCGCCGAAGAGGAGCGTAAAAGGGCAGCGCAGCGCATTGCGGGGGCATTGGAACAGCAGAAGGAGCTGCTTCGACAGCAGCGACGTGTTTTTGACGATCGACAGGAGCGGAATTCAATCAAGCGGCAACAGTACGAGGCTCAACAGCAGGCAGAAATTGAGCGTCGCAAAGAGCTCGCGCGGCAGAAGGAGATTGAGCTGAAGCGTGCTTTCCAGACGATGGAGCGTCTCGAGAACCAGAAAAAGCAGGAGACGCTCAACAAAGAGCGCGAGGGCGACCGCAACCTCGCCCGCATTCGGGAAGAGAATGAAATCAAGCACCGGCGCAAGATGGAACATCAACGCCTCACGCAGACGGACAAGCGCGAGGCAGTCGAGAGGTTGGAGCGCATGAACGAGTACAAGCGAAAGCTTGCGATGGAGCGACTGCACGCTGACGATGAGCGCACGTCAAGTCTTGCAAACTACAAGCAAAAGATGCTGGAGGAGCGGAAGGCATTCCGTAGGCAAAATGACTTCGAGCGATTCAAGGTGCTTGAGAACATGGAGAAGATGCGGCGCAATCCAGCCAAGGCCACTAAAAATCTTCTCGGAAACAAGACGGCTTAGGCGCCGGGGACTCGGCAGTTCGGAAGCTATCATCCTTGGTAGAGGGTATATCGGGACCAAGTCTGATCGGTGATTGAAGCTCTACTCCCAATGTTTGAGGCGCTGGTGTTCGCATACATTTGAGTCGTACAACAGGCCCATTCACACAAGATGATTGCAATTGCGCTCTAAACTTAGTTTGCAGTTACGTTGCACTCTTGCGCCACCTTCATTCAAGCGACGCATTCACTTAGCTTCTCCATCAACGTCCATGGACTTGGCAAGCTGCTCGGCAAGCTTTGACACTGTAGCCTGAACATCAGGAGAGCACACGGCAGTGCAATCGTCCTCATCCTTGTCTTCGAACCTGAAGCGTGACACAGCCCGATGAGCACCCTGTAAGCTTTCTGAAATGGCACGTGACTAAATCACAGTCTTGGCAGGCTGGAATCTGTGCGCTGAAATAATTGCTGGTTGGCCTCACCGCGTGTGCACTCCCTCAAACTTGGCGGTACGGCAGCGCTCTTCGCTGAAAAGGGAGGGAATCGCGCGGTACTTCAGCTTTTCATCGTGAGCAACTTGGCCGTCTTCCCCGACCTCTTCAACGTTCTCTTCCGCTTCGTACTCGTCCTTCTTGCCGCAGGATGCTTCGCGAGCAGGCGATGCTGCGGCGATGTCTGATTTTGGAACAGACACCCGCTCTTCGGTAACGATGGCAACCTGCACAGCAAGTTTTCCCCATTCACGCGCGTCAGCTAATAGAGCAGAGCGGGCCGCTTGAATTTGGGCTTCGCTTAGAATCTGCTGTTCACTCATTCACGTGGCCCATCTTCGCTGGGGCAGACCTCGCCGTCGTCGTCGAACTTTGTCCGGGTGCGCATTGAACCGTTGGTGGTGTCTCCGAGAGGGACGACCGCTTGAGTGACCTTCACGTCGGCAGTTCCCACCGGGGTCGAGGTGGTGTCACGCGTCTGATTACGGGTGCGGGCCATCTCAGGGAGTTTATTGTCCGACTGTTGTCCGAAGTTTGCTCCTTGAACCGGATTGCCGTTCGACGAACGGAAAGTTTTTGATTTCCCTCTTGTGTTCTTTTACTACACCTTGCGCGTGTACAACACACTTACGTAGTTGTGGGTTTTGGTCGATACACCTTGCGGGGATAGTCTCATCCGCGTCTGCAACATCGACCCATCGTGTACTACAGCGAGGAGGACGAAGACCTCGTCGGGTGCTCCAGCACGGCTACAGGCCGGAGGATGCGGCAGCACCCTTTGAACGTATCGAGCCCACACCATGGAAGGCCTTCCGTGACGCGACGGACCTCCCAAGCACCTCCGACCTTTCCATCCGCGACTTTCTTCTCGGACTTGCGCGCGGCCATGCCGAACGATGGTTCGATGTCGACAGGTTTGACTGCGAAGAGTTCCTTGCTCTAGATGCCCTCGGTGCATCGTGGATCTGCCCAAAGTTCATCGCATTCAAGGGGCCTGTTGAGGGGAGAGTACCTTCCATTTTTTCGCGACGCGGGAGCGTCTGACATTGTCCGGTCAAACCATTCAGAATACAGCGCCAACATTTTCGAGCGCGAGGGGATCCAGCATCACCACATGGAGTTTCCGCAATTCCTCGCGCTCGCCGATGTTTCCAATGGCGTCATCAGCGTGTACTGTCTCGCGGGTCTGGGACGCACCGGCACGCTCATTGCGGTGTGGCTGATGGGCGCTCGGGGTTGTTCAGCCATCGAGGCCATGACCTCCTGGCTGCGTATCGTGCGCCCAGGGAGCATCATCGGCGTGCAGCAGCACTTTCTCGCAATACTTGACGGATGGTACACGGCATCATCGGACAGTGCGATATCGGAGAGTAATACCTCCGGCTGGCACGAGCTGGTTCGCTCCGACGAGGCTGGGCTAGATCTCGCGGAGGTGCGCGCCGTGCAGGTGCGCGCTGGACTAGAGGGGCGTGCGATGCGTCAGGGCACAGAGCGCGTCAGTACCGCTCAGGGTCTCGGGACTAGGCATTACATAAACAAGTATGCAATCTGGTTCCCTTCTCTTCATCATCAAAAAGTTTTAAATCTTGTCAACCGTTCCGGACCTACAGTGCACTCGTGGCATTCTGGAGGTTGACCACTCGACCAACTGAATACTCGTGCAGCACGAGACCTTCGCTCTACGCCGCAGGTGGTGGCACAACTCATGCAGCACTGAGGCAGGACAATCCGTTATGCGGTGGACATTCATGCAACCGCATCACGCTCACACGCGAAGCAATCTGAAGCGCGTTTCTGCACGCGCCGACGCCAACCAGAAAGGGCCAACCCCACGATTACCGATGCCAATATCGCCAAGGGCAACATTTTGGAGACTCGGTGGTCCTTTTCCTGCCACGCAAAACCTTGGGACTCGAATTTTGTTTGCAAAAAGATGCTATTTCTCGATTCGTGCGCTCGACCTCTCCTGCGCGATCCCCTGCGAAGCGATCCGAAAGGCCGCAGGTCTCAACTCTCTTTGAAAAGGACAAAATTGAGATTGCCGCACACGGAAAAGCTGCGTCAAGTGGAAGCGACAATCATAGAGGATTTCAGGCGACATGGGGAAAAACCTCTGCCCACTCGAATGATCGGTGTCCGGACCTCGGCCATGTTTGTCGCTTGGGACGCGCAGATTCCCGTGCTGAGGGGGCATCCGAGAAAATACCGCCAGCGTGCTGAAATGCGTCCCACAGGAAGTGAACAAAAATGACGGCATCCCGAAGCTCAGCAACGTAAAAAATTAACCAAAAATTAACTCAAACGGAAGTAGGCGTAGCGCCGGGGTGGGGCAATGGGGAATTGGGCAAGTCCCGCACCTAGATCCGGTGTCTATTAGCACAGTAAAGTCCTGGCGGGGGCTGCCAACATGCCCATGAGGCTTTCGTGAGTCACAACAAGGTCATTTCCAGATGCTGCAAACCGCTACCTGGGGAAAATGTGGCAGCAGCTATCGGTGGAGCACTGATTGAGGGTCGCAGGCTCTCTTTGCGTCGTCGGGACCAAGTGCCCGGGGGACTGAGAATACTGCCTACCTGCCGACAGAGATGTTACAGAAGTACTCTGTCCGAGCGCGATTCATCGTTACCGGTACCTGCAGAGACCGGCTTGCACTCATCGCCCAGCGCAAGGCTTGCAATTGCAAAGAACGCGCAAGTAAGGGGCGCAGGCCCCCTTGCGAATCGGACACAGTGCAGGTATGGTTTCGGTAGGATACATGGTCCACGCCATGCTTGTACTTTTTGTTCCTCGGGTCCTCAACAAAGACGCCAACCTGTGAAAATCAAGCAGTGGCCCACCCTCTTGAGCAAAGGGCAGGGCCAGACAAAATGCGCGTTGCGGTTGCCTTTGACTCGCGTATGGGGGTGGAACCGAGGAGCGCTTGATCAGAGGGATCTTGAGAGCGTCCTGCGAAAGGCATATATGTAAGGAATGCAATGGAGATTCGAAATGGAAGCGCACTGCGGTTCTGGGTCAAAAAACAGCAATCGCCACAGGGAACTCCTTGCCCCTTTTCTTTTGTCACACTCGGGCGCTGTTGCCAGTACCGTGTATGGAGTGCAGCAGCGCAATGTGGGCGGAACGGGGCACTGTATGAGGTGAACAGGGCCAGCAGAAACAAGAGCAGGCTCCAAGTTGAATGGCAACTTTTGGGGGCGGCTCCCACCGAGAGGCCAGGCTCGACAGGCGAGTAGAGCGGGTTGCGGGGCGCAACGCCAATGAGCGGCTTATGCGGCTTCGTGAGGTCGAATTCCACAACGAGAGACTATTAGCAGGACCCGCAGAGAGTTAGTGGCCAGGTTCCCGCACACCATGTTCTGAGGCTCGACAGGGAGGTGTGCTGGGCGAAGATTGCGGCGAGGACAACCGCACCTGGAAGACAACGTCACCGAGAAGAATGCCGTCATATCCCTGTGTCGCCCAACAATCTCTCAGTGCCGGTGTGGAACCTGACAACATGGCAACTTCCGCGCACCCGTCTTGCCACGGGGGAGATGAAAGATTCTGGAACAGCAGGGATCAAGGACCTGGGGCGACTTCTGGACACATGGAGCATTGTTTAGCTTCTGCCACCAGAACTCGAATGGAATTTCAAAGAGGTGCCCATCGATGGTGATGTAGAAGGACATTCCTTTCGTCATTATTGACTCGAACTTGGAAAATGGCTTGTCCGTCACTCGCCCGCCGAGCATCGAGTCAGGGATCACAAGACACGTCGTGCCGGTGTCAAAAATGGCCGGCAACGCGTTCGGGCGGGTTTTATCGCGCCAGTCAAGGAGTTCAATCCCGCCAAAGGTCAGCGACTGCACATTGACCGAGTACTCCGTCGTTGACGTCGTAGGCACATAAACCATGTCTGCATTCGTGCTCGCACGGTCGTAGCCGCCGAGCTGCAGCTCGCCTGAAAATGCTGTAGAGAGGAATGCGAACTTACGCTGGTGCAGAGGGCGCTCATTGATGTAATTAGCGCCTTCGAGCCCGCCGCGGTCATTTGAGATGGCGAACAAGAGCGGCGTCGGAATTGACGCCAGCGCTGCGTCGGGCAACCCTGCCCACCCAGCGGCCATGCGTCAGTCTACGCACGATAAAAACATCACGCTAGGTTACCGTCCCGCCGGGAGCGACTTGCCTAGGCCAAGAATGCCGTCAACCCCGTTGAAATGTGGATCGTTGCAATCCAGTGCACATCCGAACCGCGTCATCGCATAGTAGTGTCCAAGTTGGACGATGTCGCGACCAACGTACCTGCTCGCGTTCCAAACTGGCGAACTAAGCAAAGGGCGTCTGCAGCAGTGCAGCCCAGGCATATTGCTGGGTCAATGGGTTGTGGCCAGACCCTGTGAGGAGAGAGGTGTCTGCGTAGGAGAGGGCGAAGGTTTCAAAGAGCTCGCGCGCGAACGAAAGTGACCGCCCGGGGTCGAAGCGGTCCACGGTGTGCACGTCGAAGGTGGGGCCTGCGGGCGCCTTTGTCAGCGGTGCCGCCGTCTCCTTCTTCACAAAGCGGTGTGATTTGGAGCCTTGTTCGCTTCTTTTTCTGGACGCGCCATGCGCCTCTGCGTGCCGGCGCGCCACTCTTTCCAGCGCCGCCTTGGCCCTGCTCACAGGGTACGTTAGCGGAGACAGCCCCCTTCTCCTGGCAAGCCGTCCTGAAACAGATTGTACTTAATGAAAGGTCATTTGACCTGTGAACCCTTAGCCGCGCAGCCTCCGCTTGCGCTCGCGAAAGGTGCCGCAAATGTTTCATGCCGCCATGTCCACGGACTCCATCCGAGCGAGCATCAGTGGGGAGCAGAATTCCGTGTGAGCGAGCGGGGTTGCGAGTAATGATTCCAGCAACGTGCCTGATCCTGGCGTTCTCGTTCTGAATCTCTGCCTGTGCCCCGCATACCAACATCATTGCTGCAGATCTGCGTTCGTTGCGGGGTTTTCATTTGTCAACACTGGCGCAGCAGCCCACCTGCAGGCGTTGCCGCATCTCGCGCTCTTCTTGATCGATACCAGCCTTTGCCTTACCATACCTGTGCAGGATCGTGTGTCATCAAACGCAGCGGCAGCGCGACGGCATACCGTCGCGACAAACATGCCCGCATGAATGAGCGCCCCCCCCCCCGACCCGAACCTGGCTCTCACGGACAGCGCTGCACCGGCTGCTTAGAACAAGCCCCTCAAACAATAGCTGGGCTGTGTTCGCAAGGACAATCCAGTCGCAGCTGGGTTGGAGCTTCGACCTGTTCAGGTACCGAGTGGACCCGGACCCACCATTCCGAGCCTTCGCAAGACAGGCCTGCGGTACGTGCTCCACGGCAAAGACCACAGCCATTGCAGCCAAGAGCCATGACCAGTATTTCGAACTCCTTCGTGCGGGCAGGCCACGCGCGTGACCATGCTCGTCTCGCGCCGGCACCATCACAGTTCCACCCCCCTCCTCCCCCGGTGACGATGCTTACTTTTCC
>ENA-UOXV01003054-UOXV01003054.1-marine-metagenome-genome-assembly--contig:-NODE-3054-length-21015-cov-6.605630_pt1 | contig 21015 bp, 27 predicted proteins | sample MGYA00238165_ERZ766961 | MGnify/ENA primary metagenome ERZ766961 (study PRJEB28924, sample SAMN03173240) | marine metagenome | biome: Marine; feature: Water; material: Subsurface seawater | place: North...
CTGCTGCTGCTGCTGCTGCTGCTGCTGCTGCTGCTGCTGCTGCTGCTGCTGCTGACGCTGTGGAGCATTCCACCGCCAGAGCCCCCCCCACCACTCCCGCGTCCGCGTCCCTTCCCCTTGCTGCGGCGCCTGCCCCCAGACATGCCCCCAGCCGCCGGGGCTGGGGCTGCTGGGCCGGGCAACCCCACAGGCCCAGGCGGACCCATCGGACCAGGCGGGCCCATCGGACCCTGCACCTCATTGTCAACACCGGGTGGGCCCTTGGGCCCCGTGTCACCCTGCTCCCCTTGCGGGCCCTGATCCCCCGGAGGACCGACGCGATCGGTTGGGCCCATCGGGCCGGGCTGGCCCTGCGGCCCACGACGAGTGCGCATCGTCACAACGTTGTTGTAGAGTTTTGCCAGAAACTTGTTGTTGGCATTGTCGATGGCAATCTGATTCTGCAGATTTGCAATCTCCATCGTGTCAGTCGACAGCTCCCTCGTCATCTTCTGCAGGAGAGTCTGCATCTTGTTCGCGGTGTCAGCCGTCAGCCCATCGTCTGCGGTGATCGACGGCGAGTAGTACTGCGACGCGCCGGGCATTAGCCCCTGAAGAGCCTTGGAACGTTGCGGATAGTACCACGGAGCCGCTGACGGAGCCAGGACAGCGCCTGCGCACGGACACGATGGAAGAGCCACGCAGCCACAGGGCGCGCCCATCGGACTGGTGGTGGTTGTCGTCGTCTGCATAATCGGAAGCTGCTGCGTATTGGCTTGGTTGAACTGGCGGAGCTGCTGCTGGAGATCCGCCGCGCTGGCAAGCTGCGGCTGCTGAGGCATGTCCGCGTAGTACTGCTGTGGCGCCATCTCATCGAGCGTGGCGGGCTGTGACACATGCAGAAGCGTCCCAACCACCAACAGAGCTGTCATAACCAGACCAGCAATCCCCGGCACCACCACCCGTGACACCTGCCGGCTTCGTCTCGCCGGCTGAGCGGCATCCCCTACCGCTCCGTCTGCGCGAGCACGGGGCGCCAGGGTCAGTCGCATGCGCACGTTTAAGGATTGAACAGCACACGAGCACCACCGAGCGCACTGGTGGTAGCTTGGAGACAATAACCCATCCAGGACAATCTGCGATATTCGAGCGGGGTCAAGATGCAGGCGGGGTCGCACAGAGAGGAGAAGCCATTGCTGCGCTGAGTGCCCCTTCAGCTCCGCAGAACCGAAATTGGCTCCAACGTGATTACACTTTTGATCCAAAGTGTTCCGTTGGAGAGAGTTTGAACTCGATCTCTGGAGGCGTGGAACGAAGGCTGAGGATGCCGCCGCGCAAGAGGGCTGCTGCAGCCGCAGTGGACAATGCTGCAAGCAAGAAGGCCGACGCTGATGCTAAACTTGCCGCGCTTGTGGAGGAACTCGACGTGGAAGGTTTTTCCACCCAGGAAATCCCGTGAGACGCTGCGTTCAGGGGAGGGCTGAGTGCCCTTGTCGCAATCAGTCGGTCCCACTGCGCGGCACCACCCTCACTCCCACCACTGCCGCGAGTCTCGGAGCCAGAGAGATTATCTGAGTCAGGGAAAGTGTCTGGCAGCGCACCCCTCCTGTTTTTAGCAGCTAGATAAACAATCTGAATGCTGATCTCGACCGCTGGTCTCGGCTTGCAGTGGAGTCCAAATGCCAGATGCTGCAGAGTGAGGCGGAGCGACTGGCGAAGACTATTCGTAGCGAGTACGCAGTGCAGATCCAAAAACTGCCGAAGAAGGTGCGCGAGATGACGGTAGCAGAGTTCTTCACTCAGAATGCCGCGTACGCCAAGGACCTCGAGACCGACGACCTCAAGGCACTGGCGGCGGAGTTTGCATCCACAACCGCAGCAGCACCACCAAAAGAGGTGGAGGGGATGCCAACCCGGACGCCATTCAAGGTGGTTCAGAACCAGAACGGCTCGCAGACCGTGCTGCGCTCAACACGCTTGCAGAGCAAATTCGCCTCTGTCAACTCTGCGGTGAAGCGCAAGCCTGATGAGGAAGAGGTCTTCACGGCACCACGCACCACGCGCCGCATGACCAAGAATAGCCAGGTCCTTGCGACGCCTGCAGGGAAGGGTTCTGCCGCCGTCGCACAGACGCCAATGCTCCGCCCGGATCTACCCTGCACTCCCGCCAATAATCAGCACGGCGGACTGGGCCTCGCCCCCCCTGGCACCAGCCTCAGGTTTGTGCTCCCTTCCCTTGCCGCCCACCACAGGGCACCCCATGAGCTGTCGTTGCAGGGCCCGCTCTGCTCTTCTGCCCTGGGTCTTGCATGCAAGTGGTGCACAGCAGGTGAGCGCTATGTGTCGAGGAGGTCTCAGTGTGTGTGTGTGCGTGCGTGTGTGCAGGTTGCCAAAGCGCGGTGAATCGATCATGTCGGCACGTGGCTCACCCGGCAAGGTCCTCACGAGTGACGCCAAAGCTCAGGTCCAAGCACCAACTGCACTTGTGTGTGGCACGCTTTGCAGTGCAGAAACACTCGAGTGGCTGCCTTGCGCGCCGGTCCAGCCGCCTGGTGATTACGCGCGGGCCTGACGCGCGACAAACAGCGCTCACACGCGGGCGTTGGCGACTGCGCAGATGATTGTTGACGGGAACAACCAGATTGCTGCGTTTGCCATGGGGACTGGGCGGGGCGACGAGACGATCAACCTCGCGAATCCCGACGAGGTGTGACCGCGCCCTCGCGGTGGGGGGCTGGCCGCGAGAGACTGAGCTTGCACTGACTGTCAGGTGTCCGTTATGTCTAAGAGCATCAAGCTCAAGGCAGCCGAGAATGTGCTTGCTATGCAGAAGCAGTTGGAGCAGATGCTTGAATCTCTGCGAACGTAATGTCGCGGAGAGGACAGGTGCCCAGGGATTCAAGTGCGTGGGCGGGCCTTCTGAGGCACACCTTCGTAGCGGCTAGGCTTCCACTTGTGCAGACTGGTAATCATAGATGGAGAGGCTTTCAGCAACCAAAAACTCACAAAGCGCCGATCGGTAGACGGGCTAGAGGCTCCGGCCCCGGCCAGCAAGAACATGAACTGTACCATTTTGTTCGCTCTTTTATTTTACTTGGGGCCGTCGCCGCGCAGCAGACGACTAGAATGGCTAGAGCGCAAGCTACCGCGCCTCACCGCGTAGTGGGCTGGGCGGACACAGGAAAATGCAAGTGTGGGCCACACACACATGCAAACACGTCTCTTGCCAGCGGCTGCGATGCAAAACCTTGGAGCGCCAGTTGCCTTAGGGTAAGTGGCCACAAGGTGCATCGTGGGTAGCCTATCGGGAGTGGCGATTGCGGCGCTCCTCATCGCGGCGCTTCTGCTTGTCAGCGTTTCGCATTAGGATGACGAGTAGGCGCACGAAGATACCGACGAAGTCGATCAGGAGTTCCAAGGCATGGGAGACAAAGTCCTTCCGTTGGAGGTGCGAAGGTTGCGACGCCTCCTCAATGATCATCTGAGTATCGAAGATGACATACCCCATGAACATTGCGAGTCCGCCGTAGAGTTGCATCTCGAAGAGCCCGGACGAAAGGTAGCCGCCGAAGACGAAGTTCAGGAACCTCAGGGAGATCATCATCGACATAAAAGATCCACAGATCCCCCCAATGAAAAGCAGTGAACGACGCTTTGCGAACAAGGCCGCGGCAGAGAAGGATGCGAAGATGAGAGCGGTGCCCATCAGCGCCGTCACGATAGCCTCAGGGGCGACAACGGCTGCCGCCTCAAGAAGCGGCCCGAGGTTGATGCCCATCAACAGTCCAGTTGCCGAGAAGATGACCAGTCTATTCATCGTGTCTGAGGCCAGAGCACCGCCCGCAGTCATCAGCCCTTGTTCCTTCACAGGGAAACTTGACTAGGTTCGCATTTCACAAACTGAGACAAACAGTGGGCTGGCCCCTGGTGCAGGGCCCGTGGGCCGGGTCAGACCGTGAATGAAGTTGAGTCCGATCACAGCAGCAAAAAGAGCGAGCTGGGTCACGACACCAGCGACAAAGAACTTGTGATCGATGTATGCACCGATCGCCGCGGCAAGGATGCCAGTCGACAGTGTGGCGTAAACCTTGAGCAAATGCTGCTGCACCCGCGGGGAGATTTCGCCCATCTTCCCCAAAGCGGACCAGTTGATGGGCCGCTGGAAGCCTGCTCGCACAAAGGACACTGTCATTCTGAGTGCAGCGTGCGCGATGGGGCTGGCCCCCGCGATCACTGTGCACAGGAACTCAAGACAAGGGTTCTCGGCGGCACGGAGGGGAATCACTATCAAAGCCGCCGAATGTTTGGGATTGCATCGTAGCAGATGAAGTAGTGTGTAAAACGTACAGATGTGGTGGGTTGCGGGAGCGAAGTTTAAGGAAGAGCCTGCAAGGCTTCCTTCCAAGGAGAAGCAGTGGAGAGGCAGTGAACAGCGCAATCCGGCTTCATAAAAGTAGTTTTACAGACCCCGGCCCGCCTCCGTCCAAACGGGCATCACCTCATCTCATCCGCTGGCCAGCGGATGAGATGAGCCGCCGCACAGCGGGGCTTGAGATACATTGAGGATACAGCACCTCAGATGCGGGAGTTTATGTGCAGGGCTGACCGCCCTCCTACCTGCAAAAGAAGGGATTTGTGTCCTAGAAATGCGCACGATGCGGTATACCGGCGCGGTAGGGTTCGGGTGCGGGAAGAATCCTGCTGCCCTCTCCCAGTGGTGCTAGTGGCCTTGGGCCTCCTTCTCTCTGAAGTGTCCTTTCATGCCGGTGCGGATACGACGCTAGAGACAGATTCGGAGGCACTGAGCCAGATATTCTTCGCCCTGGGCGGGCCGGGCTGGCACAACCGCGAGGGCTGGGAGGTGCTCGAGGAGGCACGCGAGCAGTTTGACGACGTATTTGACCTCGATGGTGACGAGGTTCTGACCCAAGAAGAGTTCAAGCGCGGGTTGAATGTTAACTATGTCGGTTGCCGCTTCCCACCCTGCTTCCCAGGCCTGAAGGTCCACAATCCACTCTTTCGAATCCCTGAGCCTGAGAACCGCTTCGCGCTCGAGGATGTGGGCTGGCTCGACACGCAGATCGACCCAATGCTCGAGAATGCACTTCGACAACGGACCGACCCCGTGCGTGGAGAGGCACGTGTCGAGGGGCGTGACAAGTCGATAGACGGGATGCTGCTCTTCAAGGAGTTTTTCTCCAACTTCATCGCGGCGGACCCGTGTCTCGACAGGTGGCATGGCATCACCTGCTCTGAGCAGGGCCGCATTCTAGGCCTATCGCTTCCTGCGAACCAGCTCACCGGTGCGCGCACATGCGGCCTCCCCGCGCCCGTGTCTTCACTCTGTCTCCCGCCCGCCTGCGCGCCCCGCTGTGTTGCCAACCCTTGCCCTCGCTGACAGAATGGCACGCCTGCAGGGACCATACCACCAGACATCGGGAACCTCACGCATCTCCGTGGTCTCTTCCTGGGCGGCCAGGGCGGTGGTGGCATCGCGCGGAACTCAATCATTGGCGAGATTCCGCCGGAGCTCGCGCAGCTCTACCTCCTGCAGGCATGCTCCCGCCCCCAGACCGCACTCCCACGGAGGCGGCGCGAACAATCTGCCTTTCCGCCGGGAAACCTTCACCTGCATCGAAGTTACGCAGCGCTCTGAACCGTTGCTCTGCCTGCGCGCGTCTCTCTGCAGACTCTCGAGCTGGACAACAACCTGCTGTCCGGCAACGTTGCGCCCCGCCCGCGACCTCACCACCCCGCCAGCAGCCGCCCGCCCGCCCACTGCCCTTGGCATGCGCCCTGTAGCTCGCTCATCGGCCCGCCGTGTCGCGCTACGCATTGCACGAGCGTGCCCTGAGGCGGTTTGGTCGCGCAGCTCGTCGATGCTGTTGGTGCGCTGACGCGGCTCTCCCGGCTCGTGCTGTCTCGCAACCGCTTCGATGGCCCGCTCCCAGACCTCTCCGGGCTCAGCGAGCTGACGTGGCTGGACATCAGCGCGAACCGCCTCGACGGCAGCATCGAGACGCTGGCAGCGCTCACGAAGCTGGAGTACATCGACGTCTCATACAACAACTTCACCGGGGACCTCCACGCCCCTCTCGTGCGCCTGCCAGCGCTCTCACAGCTCTTTTCGCACGGAAACCCGTCTGCGGACCCGCGTCCGACTTCACTTTCCGAGTCCGCGCCGTTCAGGACCGACTTTGCATCGGACCTTCAACGCACAGCTGCCGCTGCGACGCTCGCACAGGACAAGGCGGCGATGCTCGACCTGTACGACCAGGCCGGGGGCGCACACTGGCACTTGCGCGCAGGATGGTCGGCTCCGGAGTCGGACCCATGTATGTCAAATTGGTTTGGTGTCTTCTGCGACGATCATGGGCGCGTCACTGCGCTGCTACTCCCTCGCAACAATCTCACGGGAGTGATCCCACGTTCGCTCGGGCATCTCGCGCACCTCACGGCACTGGCGCTGCCCGGCAACGCGCTCCGCGGTACGGTCCCCGCAACGCTTGGCGGGCTCGGAGCGCTACGCACGATGGACCTCTCGCAGAATCTGCTGTCTGGTTCGCTCCCTCGCGAGCTAGGCGGCCTGCCTTTCCTTGAGGAACTGCAAGTGGAGCGCAACTACCTGTCTGGCGGGCTCCTGGTCCCGCTCCCGGGCGGTGGCCTTCTCCGCATGCGCAGCTACCGCGCTGAGGACAATCGCCTCACGGGCCCTCTGCCTGCAAATCTCTCGCTGATGCTCGGGCTGCAGACGCTGCACCTAGGCGCAAATCGACTCTCAGGCCCCGTCCCGCCTTCATTCGCCAAGCTCCTCTCGCTCGAGTCCCTCCGGCTGGACGGTAACATGCTGGAGGGACGGCTTCCTGCGGGACTGCGCGCTCTCCCGCGCATGACGCTGCTCGATCTCTCGGGAAATCGCATCGAGGGCGTAATACCTGAAGCCTGGGGCTGCCCGGTGAGCTGCTTCCCGAGGCTCAAGACGCTCGACCTTTCGCGTAATCGCCTGACGGGAGACGTGCCATCGTCGCTATTCTCGCTTCCCGTGCTGGGCCGCCTTGCGCTCTCGCGAAACGCGCTGTCTGGGCAGCTCCCCACTTCTCTTGCCAACGCCAATGCCACACTCATCTCGCTGGACCTCTCTTCTAACCAGCTTTCTGGCCCGCTGCCGTCCGCTCTCGCGCGTCTCACTGCCGCGACCTCGCTCGACCTCTCGCACAATAAGTTCACGGCGTTCGTCCCAGACTACGTACTCTCGCCTCTGCCCCCTCTCCCAGCAATGTTTTGCCCCGGGGTGGTGGGCGCAAGAGCTGTGCACCAAGGATTCTAGGGTCGCGCCAAATCCCTTGCGAACGCGTCGAAAGTAGGGCGCTGACCACCCATGATTTTTGACCAGGTTTTTGCAGACGCACGCCTCCGCGCCATGTTTCCGCACCGCCTGCGCCTGCACGGGAACCCGTGGGCGTGCCCGATTAGGCCGGAGGCGGTGGAAGGCGGCTTGACATGCGTCACAGAGTCATGCCCGCTGCACTTTGTCGCGCACGAGACCGCGTGCGTGCCCTGTCCACCGGGCATGTACCGCGATGTGCGGTCCCTCGAGTGCTCGCGATGCCCGACGACCTTCATCCAGCAGGACGATCCGCAGCGCGGGCTGACCACCTCGGAGTCGTGCGCCGTGTGGACGAGGGACCTTGTGCGCGGCGACGGCCGTCCGGCGTCAGTTGGCATGGTCGAGGGCGCCAACGACAACGCCGTGAAGTGCATGTCGTGTGACACGGTACGCGAGCTGGGCCTGGCGACCATTCCACGGCTGGGTGGGGCTGCTGCAGCGGCGGCGCTGATTGCGCCCGTCACGGCGAGCACCTTGACGGGGCGCGGGACTCTGACATACAACGGGAGCAGCGCGTTCCCCGATGGCGCGATCTACATCGGCGAGTGGCGCGGGGGGGCGCCACACGGCGAGGGAGCGCTCACGGCACGCGCGGGGACATTCGTCGGCTCCTTCCGGTTCGGGAAGAAGGAGGGCAAAGGAGTGCTGACGACAGCGGGCGGCGACGAGTTCAGTGGCGAGTGGGGCGACCTTGGGCGCTTCACTGACGGAACGGGCACGCGCTGGGGCGGGGTGCTCAATGGGTTCGGCATCGCGCACTACCGCGCCAACGCCGCGTCGGCGCTGCGAGCCATCTCGGCGGGCGCGCTGACTGTGCAGCAGGTCGGGCGTGCTGGCGGGACGTACGAAGGCGAGTGGCTTGACGGGGAATGGCACGGTCTCGGCGCCTTTGTGGCCGCAAACGGCGACGTGTACGCAGGGGACTTTCGGCGGGGGGTGCCGCACGGCCGTGGGCAGGTGCAGCTCCGCCCCGCCGGCGCCGAGCGCCCGCTCGAAGCGCAGGACGCCTCTCGTTCGCATGTGCGCGCGTTTCAGGCATGCAGTGTTGATCCGATCAAGCGCACCCTCCCGCTCTGCAGGTCGAGCAGGCCAAGGGCGGCTTCTACAAGGGGGGTTTCGCTGCGGGTGACCGCGATGGGTACGAATGACCCACACAGCACCGCTCTGCCCGAACCCCTAATGCCGTGTTTGCTGCGGCGCCGACCCAAGGACGTGTGTGACGTGTGTCAGGAACGGCACCTACTACTACGCGAAGGGAGATATTTACGAGGGTGGCTGGAAGCGCGACCTTCGCCACGGCTTTGGCGTTCAGTGGTCAGCTTCCTTCTCCATGCGGCCTCGGCCTGGAAAGCGCCAGGGCGGTCAGGGGCGGCTGCTGGATCGCTGAGTGCTGCATGCGGGGCGCCGAGCAGGTTCTGGGATGGGCGGGTCTACGAAGGCTACTGGCGCGAAGGCGTGCAGCACGGCTGGGGACGCGAGACGGAGCAGCGCTCCGGCGAGGTCTTCGAGGGGGAGTACCGTGCCGGGGCGCGCCACGGGCGCGGCGTGGTGCACTTCGCCAACGGCGACGCGTTCCATGGGTGCGCCCCCAGCGCTCGCGCTCGCGCTGCCTTCGCTGCCCAAAGTGGGCAGCTCTGGTGTCGCTGTCCCTGCCCCATCACAAGAGGGCGATTTCTAGAGATTGGAGGTTTTCTGAGCCGCGCGGTGCGGGGCAGGACGTTCGTCGACGGAGTGCGACATGGCGACGGGATCTACTACTACGCAGATCCCAACGGGCAGGACGTCGGGCCCGTGCTCAAAGCGTCCTTTATGTTCGGGGAGCCCCGCGATGCGCTGTTCCCGAACCGCACGGACGACCGCACGACCGTCACGGTTCCGCGGCGCTTCGACGACAAGCCCGACGACAACGCGCAGTTCTGGGGCATCCGCAACTCCAACTATCTCGTGGGAGATGGCTACGCAGGCTCCGGCTGAGCGCTGCCGCACAAGAATGGGGCTATGGTTGGATGTGTACATTACTTGAACATAGGTTTTCCGCTGCCGCAGCGACGAGAGCGCAGTTTGCGCTCGAAGGCCTTCAGAACTTAGACCATCACAGTGGCCTTCAGTACGCAGACCACCACATATCACTCGCAAGAATGGTTGCACAGACAAGCATTGCCCGCATCCTGTTGGCTCGAAACGGGTCCATGCCTCCCTGCAGCAGCCTCAGGTGCGCGACACCCATGCCGTGCTTAGGTTGCGCTACCGTCCCGAGCAGCACACGCTCTTCGCGCGGGGCACGGGAGCCGCCGAGTGTGACGACAAAGTCAGACTCGAGCAATGTTTTCTGCGCGAGACAGCTCAGCACGTCAGGCAAAACAGGTGTGGCAGCTGCCCAGGTGGGCTATCCAGCGTTGCAAGCGAGGCAAGACGGGGCTCACCTCCATCACCACCTCTCCGGCAGCGTGATTTGGCGTCGAGTCAGAGACGACTAGTCGCCGCACAAACGGTCTTGTTGGTCCTTCCCAGGTTTGCACGACCGAGCCAAGCTGGTCGCCGTTGGACAGGACAACAGTTGCAGAAGCTACGCCCCAATTCAGAGGTTTCGACATGCGCACGATCGGCTCGTGCGTGCGGCAGTCGCGCAGAATCCACAAGCTCTCGCAGCGTCCACCGAGAAAGAGTCTCCCCCAGAAGGAGCTCTCCTCTGTGCAAAAGAAGAGCGGCATACTATCGTGGCTGGTTACCAGCAGACCGCCGTTGCCGCGATGTAAATTGATGTGGTCGTGCCCGATGAGCATCGCCAGCAGCCCGCCATCCCCTGATTCGTCCTCGCCAGACCCAGCCTCACGACCACTAGCGCTTGTCAGCTCCCAGCCAGATAGTACTGCACGTTCGCCTCCCGCGGAAGCCTCGTTCGAGCCATCAGCCATGTCCAGCTACTCCCGGATCACTTCCCAAACGAACAACCTAGTTTCGTAGGGTTTAGGGTTGACGGGGGGACAGAAATCCACACACAGGGGGCGCAGGCAGCTTCGCCTCAAGAATGCTGCCGAACCAGCTGGGCGCACTCCTTTTCGGGTCAGTGATCAGCGTGTTGGTCTGCTCGACTCGGGGAATCGATGATGTGCCCAGCGGGCGGATCCGGAAAGCCTGTGCGAGTTTGGGTGCAGCGCCTGCGACGGGAGTAACGCGTTCGATCGTCACGGCACACTCACCGTTGAGGCTACGGGGAGGATGCAACTACTATCAGGTGTTGAACGAACCAACCTATTCGCTAGTCACTCCCAATGAAGAACGATCCCCTGGTATCTGATTTTTGTGTGGTGTGTCATAGGGAGTAGATCTGAAGCCAGTTGTGTTTGAGAAGAAGAAGCCCAGTGCGGGCCCCAAAGTTAAGCGTGCATCAGCAGAGGACGACAACAGCGCTCCCCCGCCAGTTCCGCACGAAGTCAAAATGGCGATCATGAAGGCCAGGCAGGCCAAGGGCATTTCTCAGAAGGACCTCGCCAAGGCGTTGAACATTCAGGCACAGGAAATTCAACTCATCGAGAGCGGACGCAATGCGCCGAACAACGCACTACTTGCACGGATGGATAGGTGCGAACGTCATTGTCCACGAACTTTTACGGCGCACTGATAGATGTACTTGACCTGCTTGAATCGCGCGCATACAGAGTGCTCAACCTTTGATTCGTCCAGGGTGCTGGGAACAAAGCTCCCGCGAATCAAGAAGACCAAGCCGTCTGCCGAAGGCTGAATGTGACGCTGTGCGCTTCAAATGAGCAAAAACCGGTAAGGGCGAGGGCGAATCGTGTTGTGGTGGCGAATATGATCCGCAACATCGAATCCGCCGTAGGAAGGGATTGTGCATATACTATTACATCTGGATTAGGCTCCTTTGAATTGTACCCAGCCAGCACAATCAGTGACGTCGAGCGGGTGACACAGCGCTAGGCAGCGGTCCCGGTGCTCATAGCAATTCTTATGATCTAAAGAGTGTAGAGGTAGCGGGCCGTTTCAAAGTCTTCTTGGTGCATTTCTAGGCTAGTCTCCCAGGTGCACCGCAACTGGTAGTTTGGTCCGGTCTGTGTGACCCAACGTGGGGCATTCGAGTGCGACGCTCTCAATGTGTGAGCAAGGCTGGCCAAGTTGTCCTATCGAGCTGGCTGGATTTCGCTATCGATGTCGTCGCTCGCCGGCGGTCTCGTCAGAGGAGCTAGGTCCTCAGTCGCAGCATGGGCCGGACCCATCGAGTGGCTGCTCTGGGACTGGACCATCCCAATAAACAAGTGCTGCATGAAGGCGGCCGCCGCGAGCAGCAACGCGCAAACCATGAAGACAGAGTCGTCGGAAATGGTCCCGATGTTGGAAAGCACGAGGAGCACAATCAGGTTCAGCGGGATCCGGAAGATGTTGTAGATAGTCGCGCGCACCTCTTCGGGCACGTGCTGCGCCTTAATGCCACCCATGGATGGCCAGTAAATCCCGACAATGACTTCGAAAAGGAAGAAGCACGCAACCGTCATGGGGCCACCGATGCCAGGAATGGAGGGGAGCACAAGACAGAGCGCGGCGATCCCGTACACCTCGCGCATGTAGATCAACGCCGGACCGCGGTATGCGGCGATATACTTGAGGAGACCCGAGCCGAGCGCGGAGCAGGTCATGAAGCACGCAAAGACCTGCCCGTGCGGCAGGCCGGGAAAGAGCGGCTCCAGCTTCGGGGTCCACATGAAGACGAAGATGTACATAGCGCCCTCGAAGCAGGACTGCACGGCAAGACCCGCTGATATTAGGCGGCACGGACGGAGTTTGTGCGTCAGAATGCAGAACTGCAAGGATGAGAAAGCACCGGGCAATCGTTAGGTTAGCACAGGGCTCTGAACGCACCTGGATCCCGCCGAGCAGGCAGATCTTGGGGTCGCGCTGCATCATATCGAACGCAACCTTGAGCTTGGATCGCGGGTCTTTCGCCGCAGAAAGTGTGGCAACCTCGCCCTTGTTCTCGCCCCACTGCGTCCAAATCACTCCCATTGCCACAGCCAAAAACACGATGGCAGCGTCGAACGGCGCAACGAGCGAGTCAAACTGCACCTTCACGGCATTGCCAAGCTGCCCCGCGATGATTGCTACGACTGAGTTTCCCGTCGTCGCAAGCGAAAAGGTCTGTTGCAACCACTCCGCGGGGTAGAAAGACTTGTTGTGCTCCGAAACGTACCTGGGTGCAGGCTGCAATCACCCAGGCGCTGGGGTGTTCGCTCGCTGAGCTGCGTAGAGACATGTGCACGCGCAGGAATCTCAGGCGCAAGAAACGCACCAGGATTCGAATGATGAAAAGAGGATAGAAGTTGCCATCCCTCCTGTGAGACGTCCAAAAAGGAGGACAGAAAAATCTGGCGAATGCTTGGTCATGCAGGAGACTATGTACAGGATGCAGTAGATTACGCAGGACAACTGCCGCAAAAGGAACGCTCGATCAGCAATGTTGCAGGACCACCACGGGTAAATGCGCCGCAGGATAATCCATGCGATGACCTTGCTGAATTCAGATCAGCGGAGACGGGAAGGCTGGCAAACCTTCCGCCCGTATTTGTCCGCTGCCGTCCCCGCAAACGGTCCGAACACCATGCTAGATCCAAAACCAACAATAAAGAGCCACGCGATCTGCTGCTTGGTGAAATGGTAGTATTCGTACAACGCATAAACGTACGGGCCTTGCAGCCAGTCACCCATTACGCTCATGAAGTACACCGCCAAGTATAGGCGCTGCAATTGCTTGAAGTCTGGCGTCGTGGGTGAAGAAGCTCCGGCACCTCTGCGACGCTGCACTACTTCAAGCGCCACCGCCATAATGGCAAGAACCACGAAGGCAGCGGCGAAGAGCATGTTGCCCGACCGCCACGTTCGATGGCTTTCACGCGGTGGAAAAATGCAAAATGTTTTCTATTTTTCACATTTCGAAAACGATTTGTGGCGTCGAACAATTTACAACGTTCGATTTTGAGGGTGAGAAGGAGCAGGGGGTGGGCTGAGGAAGGGTGCCTAGCCAGCGGCGCCGGCAAAGCTTTGCCAGCACACAAGATGTCCAAAACCTAAGTCCGGGTGAGACAGGGTACCGTAATCCGACAGGGGGCATCGGCAAGGTTTTCGTGTCTGGGAAGAGGGCGAAGTGCAGGCCTCAAGAAACGAGTGTCAGACACGCGAGGGCGAGGCGCAAACAATGGGAATCTCAAGCAGTAATTCACGAGGGGCAAGTCGGTTGGACGCTGAGCGACTGAAAAAGCAGGCCTTTGATGTGGGCTCTGTGTGCGCAGCACCGCGAAGGAATGCGTCGTCGCGCAACGTCAAGGCCAGTTCCGCTGCTGAATTGCCTCATCCTCCCGGGCCCACGACCCGAGCACAGGTGGATTCGCGCACAGGCTCAATGCGACGAACGGTGAGCCCGTAGCAGTCAAAGCTCCCTAACTTGGCGCAGCGCGCCCCTCTGTTTCGGGCGCTGTTGCTGACGGGGGTAGTGTGCCAGGTCCCTCCGCGGCGCGCAGGTTCCCTGCGGAGCCCAGCTGGGCATGACTACGACATCGGCGGTGCGAATGACTCGTCAGGCTTGGATCTGCCAGGTGTGCGGACGCGCTCGCTGCGCGCAACGCAGTCGATCCGTCGGGGGCGCCAACAAGACGAAGAGTCGAACTCAGAGTCAGACGACTCGACTCCGTCGCCGCCGCAGACGCGCACGCGCACGGGGGTTTCGAGAATGCCAGCTATTTCAAACCGTTCTAGTATCCGCCCGTCCATAGCGGCTGCAGGTTCATTCCCGCGATCCGTTTTCACCAGACCCCATCCATCCTTTGCCCCGACTCGAGTGTGCTCAGCGGCAATTTGACCGGCGCTGTACAAACAGGGCGGTCGAGCTCAACGGCACAGGCGCGAATTGAGACGCCCAGTGCAAGTGGGGGCACGTATCCGAAGGGGACGTGCGACAAGTGTGACGGCGCGCACCTAACTGACAGCTGCCCGATCTACAAGAGGAAGAAGGAGGACCACCCCGACGCGTGGCGCAACTTCGGGCGCAAGACTCCGCTTGAGATGGGCAAGGGCGGCGGCAACTTCAAGCTCAAAAATGCACGTGTGGTACGCCAGCCGGGTGATGGGAATTGTCTTTTCCATTCCATGTCATATGCTCTGCCTGGCACGAACGCTACGTCGCTGCGCAGGGAGATCGCTGCTTTCATCAAGGTGCCGCCCGAACTGACTGCTTCCCCCCTCTCGCTCGCTGCCCCGCGGCTCACATGCTCAACGCTTCGCGCTGCACGCGAAGGTGAACGGGAACCTGGAGATCGCGGACACGCCGCTCAAGGACTGGATCAAGTGGGACTCGCAGACCAGCGTGTCGCAGTATGCGTCGCGCATGGCAGAGACGGGATGGGGCGGCGGGATCGAGATGGCGGCGTGCTCGCACCTCAAGCGCATCAACGTGCACGTGTACGAGCGCGGCACTTACGGTTCTTACAAGCGGATCTCGTGCTTTGATGTGGACGGCGCGCGCAAAACTGCACACGTGTTGTACCGTGGGGGAGTGCACTACGATGTGCTCGTGCCCCCGTGAGAACGCCTTGCTGGGCAATCATAGCTGCAGCGAGGGCAACGATTTGAGCGAAAACTCATGGCGAAAGCACTGTCAATGAAGCGTATTACTCCCGAACTTTCGCTTAGTGGGAAATATCCGTTTACTGACAACAGTCACGTACCTCAAAGCGACTGGTAGTCTCAGTGGGCGGCCGGAAGTCGCTTTATTAGTCGCTTTATCATCCTGTAAACGATCCGCAGGTGTGAGAGAGCGCAGCAGCACAAGATGGAATGGACCTTTGCCATTCCTGAGCAAGAATCCGATGGTGTCCAATCGGGGGCTGAACAGGATGTCAAGCATCTTCATCTGCCTGCGTGGGAGAAGCTCCTGATCTCAAGAGACTTCCCAGCAGCGCTGGAGGCTGCTCACCGGGCCACTGCAGAGGTGAGGCCAAATTTCCACATCATGGTAACAGTTTGGAAGTGTAAAGAGCATCGCAAATCAGCCGCAAACGAACCATCTCAGGCTTTGCACTCTGACCTGAACCTGAGAGGGGGGGGCTGGGACAGGAGAATGTGCCGGCTGAGCGCCGGGAGGGTGCACTTTGTGTAGCCGTGCAGGCACTCTTCGAGCTTGGACGTGCAGAGGAAGCATTTGACCACATCCTTCGCCACTACCCGTCTGGAACACAGAGTGAAGGGTCAGCAAACTATTCCTGCGTTCCACCGGACCTACTTGTGCTCCTCTGCCGGCTGAGGCTGCACTTGGATGGCGGCGACGCAACCAGCGGGGAAAAGATGATGGCGCAGTGGCTAGTCCGTGTGTGTGACACTACTTCGCAAGAAGCCGCCCTCCGCGGTGCGACTTGAGCGCGCGATGACTTGCTGGGCTGCCGACGCAGCCCTGCCATTCCTGCTCCCGCGGTTCTGCCGTGCATGTGGATACTGAGCACGACATCGCGCAGGAGACGGAGCGAATGCTGCGGCGGTGAAGTTCCATATCCTAGACTGCGTTCTTCCACTCAAGGGCCAAGCAGCCGCGGAGCACGCGTTGGCCATTGCGTCTCACGCAATGCACCCTGACGACGCAGCCGCACTGGCGCGCAGCCTCGGGGAGGTTGCGCGCGCGCGCAGCACTCAGGCCGAGACAGCTGCGACGGAGCAAGGGCGCGAGACGAGCTGGGCATCATCCCTCGCATCCGCGGCCAAGGGCGTGGCGCGGGCCATATCTACAAGTGCGGATCCTGAGAAAGCAGAACCATCGCAGGGACCGCTGTACCACGCAGAGGCCCCACGTGGCTCGGGCGAGACACCAGCCACTCAGGTGCAGAGAGGGCCGCCTTTTCAAGTCTCCAAGCATGCAAGGCTTTTCCAGGTGATCCTCGGGCCCCGATGCTCTCCTTAGATAGAGCTGCTCGCCCAGCACGATGTCCGCCACGCTCAGTCCGTGCTCTGCCGCAGTGGCTCATGCGGATCCCCATCGTCGTGCGGCGGATCGGGCAGCGATTCGGAGCACTCGGAGACATCTCGGTTGCCCTGCTTGGCGCTGCGTGCGCCGCAGCTCTCGCGTTGATCATGTGGGCGGCGCATCGTAGCCTTCTGCCCCTTCTGCGGGCGATCGTCCGCGGCCACATCCGTTGCGGGCGCGCGGGCAGCAGAGACGAGCAGCGCGTATGGACCCTGCTGCTTGGAGTTCTTAGCTTCCTTGTCGGTTTCCTTGCCTTGTTCTGACAGCACCGGCGCCAGGACCGAGACCCGCGGCCCTGGCAGAGGGGAGCATCCAGCCTCGGTGGGGTTGCGTAGCGCCGACAGGGGCCACGATCCGCAAGTGAAGCGCAGGCGAGCAATGAAAGTACCAGGCTGCTGAGTGATCTTGAAGCGCCGCATAGATCCCTTTTTTACAAAGCCACTCACTGCTCTCGAAACGCACTGCGCGCGAGACCGTAGCGGCAGCAGCGCCGCTCACAACGCCGACCAGAGCTGTGCCATCGTGACGCCGTCCGGGAGCGTCTCTGCCGCCAGCCCCAGATACTCGTTCAGCTCCGGCTCGCGGTCGAACGCCTTGGTGCCGTCCGCGTAGTACGCTGCGAGTACATCGCGGTTTGCCTCGGGGTCGTCGTCGACGCAGTACCCGTCGTCGAGCTGCCGCGGGGGCTGCGCCAAGGCAAGGCGCGCGCAGAGCGTGTGAGCTTCCGGGAGAGAGCTGCGGCGGTGGCCGCGACCGCGTGGCCGCAAGGCGGGGGGAAAGGCCACCTTAACATCCTCTTCGTCCTTCTTCTTCTCGATCTCGAACTCGACGCCGTAGACAGGGTCGCTGGTGTAGGTCATGAAAAGTGCGCCAACCTCCTTGAGCACCGCAGCGAGCTTCTCGGGCGGGTCAATGCGGAAACCCAGACAATACTGCCCCGAGCGCTTCGTTGTGTGAATCACCATTGCAGGGCCAAACTTCGATTCGCGTATACGCACTGAATTCATTTGGATGAATGGAATCGAAACATTGAAGTTCTCTGCGAGGTTTGCGTGCCTGCGCGCACACACTGTCAGGACTCCATGCTGCAAAGCGGCCCCGTACAGTTGAGGCGCCGTGCAGAGCAGCACAGGAATTTTCGCACCAGACAACGCGAACGTTTGTCAGAAACAGCGTCCCTAGGTTCCCCTGGTCGGCAGAGAGGTTCCACACGCCCGGCAGCTTGTTGAAGACCCGCTCCTGCGGCAGGACGACCAGCTCCTTGTCCTTCATCACCGCGCCACGCAGCTTGAGCTCGCGGTACATCTTAGACGTGTCGTACGCACGGAAAACAGACTGCACAGTGGAGAAGAGTCTCGTTGAGTCGCGAGCGAGCTGGGTGAAGATGAACTCGAACCGTGATCCGTTGAACTTCGTGAGCACGTAGAGCGCCTGAGTTCTCCCACAGAGTCGAGACTGCGTCTCGCGAATGTTGATATTGACTACAGAACCATATCCGATCGTAAGGTTGGTTCGGTACGAAGAATTCGCGAACCAGATCAGCCTAAGATTCGTTACCTGCACACAGCAGTCGATAGGATCAGGCTACGGACCGGACCCGCACCTGCCGCGCGAACGTACTCCAGCGCCACACCGTGGGGAAACTGGTCAGCGCAAAATACCCGTAACTCGCCACTCTCCCCATTATTCCCCTTCGTGTCCTCAATTGAGCTCATGCAATCGATAACAAACTCCCCGCCTCGTCGCAACTCAAGCTGCTCCACGGCAACATCGAATCGAATTTCCTTGTCGTACCTGCAGAATTCAGACTGTAAGAATCGGCTCTGCTGGATGTTCCTGCTGATTGTAATGTCTCTCTGCGTGCGGAACTCTAGAGTATGTTGACCCGTCAAGGATCTAGTCACCACCTCCCGCGCGCCAGGATGCAAATCGAAGTGCACCTTGATCCAAACAAATGGCCTGCGATACAACTCTCCGACATGGATCTCGGGTTGAGTACCATTCGCGGTCAGCGGCTACCGTAAACGATGTCATCTCCAAATCCGCGACCCCCCAATGGCCTGCAAATCCTCACCTCCCCCCAGGCAAGGCAACAAGCACCCAGATCCTGGTCTGTTTGAAGCATTTATGTGTATTTCTGTGTGAGACGTTCCAAGTGATTCTTTCGCAGGATGCGGCCGAGGGCACGCCAAGTAGGCTCGAGGGGATGACAGGACGTACGAAGGCTCTATAGTAATACTGCGCGCTCTCCACGATGAGTCTACAGTGGGCTGGCCGCCTTTCACTGTTTCTTTTGCTGTTGCTGGTAGATCTGGACGCGAGGAAGGCACATTCCGAGTTCCCAGTCCCAGATGTTCCGGACTTCTATGAGGGACTTGAGGAGGCCGCTTGGGCACTTACGAAAACAAATGTAGTGCTCAACAGCACAAACGGCAGCATCTCCTGGAATTCGGATCCTGGAGAAGCAATTTCCAATGTAGCTCGGATTTACCTGGTTATTCCCCTGATTCCCCTGTGCTTGCTACTCCCTTTGTTGACCCAAGTGCTTGTGCTTGCAGGGTACGATGGAGGGAGTCGCGACACCGATGCGAGACAAGGAGTTCTTGGAAGGATTCTTTGCATCTTTCCTCCACTCTGCCGGGCCACTCCTCTCTGCTGCACGCGCAGGTTCTGCGTTCGCACCGGCCCTTTGCACCTCGTTGTGTTCCCACAGCCGTATCCAAGCAGGCCTAAGACTTGAGGTTGAGCTGATCGCATCAATTCATGCAGGCGGTGCTGCTGCACACCTTCCCTTCCCGCTCGGAAACCATTCGCGCGATACCGTCGCGGAGTACCATCTCGCGTTGCTGGCGCTTCTCCTCTCCAGAGCAAGCGCCCGCGAACTGCGGGTTGGTGAGGGCAAAATCGGAACCGCGGCGCTTCTCGCCGAACAGTGGATTTACGAGCCATATCCAAGGTGCCTGAACGTGCGCGTCCATTCCGGCACGGACCGTTGGGGCGTCTCGGGAAATTACTCGCTCCGGTCAAATGGAGACGATGACGAGCGCACAAGCTACTCCCGGGCGGGGGTAACGAAAGGTGAGGAGGAGATGCTGATCCGATGGCAGGCAGCAAGTAGTTGCTGGGTGCTGCAGGTTCGTAAGCGCGTCGACCGCAAGGCGCGACAGGCTCAGGCGGCGCGGAATCGCACGATCATAGTGCGCCCCGTTGGAACATCGGTGAGCGTGCGGGCGCGCGGAGGTCGGCGCCAGGGCCGCATGGGGATCGGCTCAGACGCAGAAGTGGGTGAGGAGGAGGATGACGAAGAGGAAGAGGAAGAGGTGCTGTTCCACCCACGCAGGAAACCTCGCGGCGGTGACACGCGCCCGATCCGTGCAACGACCGCCAGGGCCCTGTCACTGCACCGGGCGCAAATGCCCGCGGGGTCGAGAGCTCTAGCTCTGCTCCTGCGGGTGGGCAGGCATCAAGATGGCGCTTCCGCGCCTGCGCCTCCTTCCGCGCGCTCTGCAATTCGCGGGCGCTCCCTGCGCTCCGGGTCGTGTGTGCTGAGCCGCCTGCGCTGCGCACGACAGGAGGCGTCGGAGGACGCAGGGAAGGGCGCGCCGAGGGATCTGTACAGGGTGTGCGAAGACAGCGACCTGGTGCCCGCAGCGGGCTGGGCGCCCGTGCGCGGGCGCGGGGGGGCGCTGCGGGTCGAGTCGTGCGGCGCTGCCGCAGGAGCGGGCACCGCCGCGGGCGGCAGGGCGCGGGAGACCGCTGCGGAGGCGCTGCTGGGCGCGCGGCCGCCGCCGCGCGGCCTACGGGTCCTTGAGATGCGGCGCCGCACTGGGGAGGGCCTGCAGGTGTGCAGCCTGCCCGGGCGAGGCTCGTGCCCCTGTGCCGACCCCCGCGCTGCTCCTCGAGCGCGGACGCGGGCGGGAGGGTGCGTCTTGTGCGCCGCTGACGTGCCCGGGGGCGCCGGCCGCAGTGGGGCCTACTGGAGGAACACGGCGGCGCGGACGCTCCTCCCCACGCGTCGCGGCGCCCGGCGTGGCGGCGCCTGGGGTCCTGGCTGAGGGCGCTGCTGCGCAGGCGGCGCGAGCGAGTCGGCTATCTCGTTTTCCGCGGGACAGCGGACGTGCACGACGTGGTCACCGACCTGAGCATGAGCAAGGTGAGGGACACGGCGTGTCCGATTAGTACGGGGCGAGGGACGCGGCGTGTCCACTTCGTACGAGGGGGGAGGGGGCTGAGCATGAGCAAGTTGAGGGCGCGACGCATCGCCCCGCGTGCCGAGCCTGCGCGCCGCGGGTTTCCTGCGGTGGCGGCGGCAGCGTTCCAGCGGAGCACACACGGCGGGGGCAGCATGCCGGCGCGCGCGGTCCAGCGCCCCTTCCTCAGCGCGCGCCTCCGGCACTGCAGGTGCACTGGCTCGAGGAGGAAGGCGCGTCGTGGGGGGTGTGGTCGACGGTGCAGTCGGAAGTCCGCGCGAGCATGGCGGCGATCCGCGCGGCGGTGCGGCGCGCGGGGCTCCAGCGGCTCGTGATCACCGGGCACTCGCTCGGCGGCGGGTACGCCAAGGAGGCCGCGCGGCAGCTCGCGCGGCGGCGGCGCGCGCTCGGAAACCCGCGCATCGAGGTGGTGACGTTCGGCG